>JAABUT010000416.1_pt1:0-65000 | contig 70988 bp, 53 predicted proteins | sample 5559281 | NCBI WGS metagenome assembly JAABUT01 (sample SAMN10711880, study PRJNA513359) | rock metagenome | isolation source: Antarctica rocks | place: Antarctica: Victoria Land, Ricker Hills nord | collected 2016-01-04 | reverse complement strand
TTCGAGACGTGGCGCAGCGCATCCTCCTGCCCCACCACACGCCGGCGCAGCTCGTCCTCCATGCGCAGCAGCTTGGCGCGCTCACCCTCGAGCATCCTGTCCACGGGCACCCCGGTCCAGCGCGACACCACGCCCGCGATCGCAGACTCCGTGACCGCCTCGTTGACCAGGTGCCCGTCTGCCGGCTCGGCCTGCTGCACGTTGATCTCAGACTCCAGCGCCGGGATCACCCCGTACATCAGCTCCGACGCCCGCCCGAGATCGCCGCGACGCTGCGCCACCTCCACCTCGGAGCGCGCCGCATCCAGCCGCTCCTTGAGCTTCTGCGTGTCCGCGACCCGCTCCGTCTCCGCGCGCCACGCCGTGGTCATCGCGTCCGAGCGCTCCTCCAGCCCGGCCAGCTCGTGCTGCAGCTTGCCCAGCCGGTCGCGCGAGGCCGCGTCGTCCTCGCGCTTGAGCGCCTCGCGCTCGATGCGAAGCTGCATCACCCTGCGGTCCAGCTCGTCGAGCGCCTCCGGCTTGCTGTCGACCTGCATCCGCAGCCGGCTCGCCGCCTCGTCGATCAGGTCGATCGCCTTGTCGGGCAGGAAGCGGTCGGTGATGTAGCGGTTGCTCAGCGTCGCCGCGGCCACTAGTGCGTTGTCGGTGATGCGCACGCCATGGTGCAGCTCATACTTCTCGCGGATGCCGCGCAGGATGCTGATCGTGTCCTCCACGCTCGGCTCGCCGACGTAGACCGGCTGGAACCGCCGCGCGAGCGCCGCATCCTTCTCGATGTGCTTGCGGTACTCGTCGAGCGTGGTCGCCCCGATGCAGTGCAGCCCGCCGCGCGCCAGCTCCGGCTTGAGCAGGTTGGACGCATCCATCGCCCCGTCCGCCTTGCCCGCGCCGACCAGGGTGTGCATCTCGTCGATGAACAGGATCACCTCGCCCTGCGCCGCCTCGATCTCCTTGAGCACGGCCTTCAGCCGCTCCTCGAACTCGCCCCTGAACTTGGCGCCGGCCACCAGCGCGCCGAGGTCGAGCGCCATCACCCGCTTGGAGCGCAGCGCCTCCGGCACGTCGCTGTTGACGATGCGCAGCGCCAGGCCCTCGACGATCGCCGTCTTGCCGACCCCCGGCTCGCCGATCAGCACCGGGTTGTTCTTCGTGCGCCGCGCCAGCACCTGGATCGCGCGGCGAATCTCCTCGTCCCTGCCGATCACCGGGTCGAGCTTGCCGGCGCGCGCGACCTCGGTGACGTCGCGGGCGTATTTCTTCAGCGCGTCGAAGTTCTGCTCCGCGGTCGCGCTGTCCACGGTGCGGCCGCGACGCAAGTCGGCCACCGCCTTTTCCAGCGCCTGCGCCGGCGCCCCCGCTCCCCGCAGCGCCTTGGCCGCCGGGCTCTCCGAAGCGGCGATCGCCACCAGCATCCTGTCCTGCGCCACGAACGCGTCGCCGGCCTTCTTGGCCGCGTCCTGCGCCCCGTCGAGCAGGCGCAACAGGTCCGGCGTGACCTGGGGCTGGCTCACTCCCTGCCCGCTGACCTTCGGCTGGCGCGCCAGCTCGGCGTCGTTGGCCTGGCGCACGGCGTCCGGATTGCCGCCGGCAGCGCGGATCAGCCCCGCCGCCGCGCCCTCCTCGTCGTCGAGCAGCGCCTTGAGCAGGTGCTCCGGGCTGAGGCGCTGGTGGAACTCGCGGACCGCAATGGTCTGTGCGGCCTGCAGGAAGCCCCGCGAGCGCTCGGTGAACTTTTCCATGTCCATGTCTGGCGATGTCCCTACGTGTCAGGCGACCGGCCCGGACGCGCCCCACAGCAGGCGACGCGTCCCAGCCCTCCCTGCCCAGATGGGCAACGCGCCGGAACCGCTCAAGGCCGACTCCGTCGACCCGGAAGCGAGCAAGGTTAGGCTCCTCCTCCGCTGCCCCTTCCAACGGCCCAAGAGGGCCATCGGAATCTTTGGGCAGCTCCACTCAAACCTGCCAAAAGCCCCCTCTTCCAAGCATGAAACCTTTGGAAACCCATTCCTAAAGTAAATCGGTTTCCAAAGGCTTGCCTTTGGCGGAGTTTGAGGCAGAGCCTCAACCTTGCTTGCCTATCGGCGACGCAACGGAGCCATTGGCGCCAGACCGTGCCCAGGCACCGGCGCGAGGGCAAGCGGGAGCGGACATGCGAAGCCACTGGGCCACCACGACAGCCGCCGCGTGCCTCGCCGCCGGTGCACTGCTCGGCTCGCTCGCCGCGGCGGCACGGACGCCCCCGCGCCGGACGCCGCCTGCGATGCCGGCCCTGACCGAGGGACAAATCGGCTTCGCCTTGCGAAGCACCGGCACGGTGGCCGCACGGATCACGCTGGCGATGCCGTCCGACTCGTCGCATCGCTGCGTGATCCCCGACGATCCTGCCGCCGTCTACCTGCTGTCGTTCGGAGCGGCGCCGGGCGCGGCGCTGCTCGACCCCGCCCATCCCGGCCTGCTCGTCACCCTCGCGGCGCGGCCCGCCGCGACGGGGGGGGCCGGGGATACCGGCACGGCCGACGCCACCGCCTTGGGCCAGGCGGTACCCGGCGGCACCGCACGCGAGGACGGCGCCGCCGCACCGGAGCCGGCGCCTGACAGCGCCATCCAGGTGTCGGTCGGCGGGCGGCGCTTCATCGGCATCGGCAGCATGGACCCGGAATATCGTCTCGCGGTGACGCTGTCCGCGGACGGCCGGCGTGGCAGCTTCGCGGCGCGTCACCTGGTCGACGCCTCCGCCGGCGGCGCGGTGGACGTCAACGGCACCTGGCGCTGCCCCGCCGCTGTCCCGACGTCTGCGGCCGGACCAGCCGCCGCGCTTGCCGCCGACCCGGCGTCTCGCGCGCCCGACACCCCCACCGCGCCGGGACCCGAACTCGCACGCGCCAAATCGCCGCCAACCGATGCCTCCGACGCCGCACCGCCCGACGTAGCGTCCGCCTCGCAGCCAACAGCCCCGCAGGCTCCTGTGCCGGGCGACCCGGCCATGCCAGACGCCGCCCGCGAGGAAACGCACGCCATGCCGCCCGACGCCGCCGCTACGGCGGCACCCGCTCCCGCGTCGACCTCAGCCGCCACCCCCCTCGGACGTGCGAACGCCACCCTGACTGCGCCGCCTCACCCCGGCCGCGCCACGCCGCGCCACTCCGGGACGCCGATGCCGGGATGCACCAGCACGGCCACGCTGGACGGCGTGTCGGCGGCGCTGCAGGCCGGGCCGTTCGGGCGCAGGCAGGGCCTTGCGATCATGCAGTTCCGCAACGTCGTCACCGACAGCGCCACCGACCGACAGGTTGACTGCCATGCCGACGTGCTGCTGAGCGACGCCAGCCTGCACCACGCCGAGTACGGCCTGCGCAGCGCGGGCCGGGGCACGCGCCTACACATCGAGGTCGCCCGCGACCGGCAAGGCACGCATCCGACCGACGACCTGCCGCCGCCCCCACCTGAGCCCACCCCGCGCTCCGTGCCCGAACCCACCGCGCCCGGGTCGCCGGCCCCTGCGACGTGACCGCCACGCCAGCGCACAACCATGGAGCGGAGTGCGCGGATTTTGAAGCAAGCAAGGCTGGGCTTTGCCCAGACCCATCAAAGGCCTCTCCTTCAAGCAAGTAACTGCGTCCGCACGCGAAGCCTGGGCCTCGCCGGCGGCCCATGCCCCGCATGCATCTCACGAGGGGCGACTGCGACAGGATGAGCCGCCGCCAGGCACAGCAAACCCTTGCGCGCGCCGCGCCCAGGCCCCACACTCGTTAGCAGTCGCAACATACTGAAAGGAGGTGATCCAGTGTCTCATTGTTTGACGCAAGCGCCGTTCGCCGTGACCTGGGTTTCTGTCGGGATGGAGTGCCAGGCAGTCTAGTTGCCCTCGTTCGACCGAACGCCGCTTTCAGACAATGCGAAGGGGCCTGGAACATCGTTCCAGGCCCCTTTTCTGTGCGCCCCGCCCGCACCGCGCCGCCTCACGTCAGTCCCGCCCGCCCGCGGGCTTCCCCGTCCTTGCAGCCGGGCGCGCCTGCCGACAGGCATCGGAGCAGTAGCGCACCTCGTCCCACACCGCCGCCCACTTCCGCCGCCAAGTAAACGGCCGCTTGCAGACGACACACACCTTGGTCGGCAGGTCCGCCTTCCGCCGCATCCGCCCTGGCATCGCCGCTCCCCATCCCCGCGCTTCAGGCGGTGCCACCGCCTGCCGACCCGCATCTGGGCTCGGCCACGCCGATGTCGACCGGATGTGTCTCGTGGTGCCGGCAAATGACCTCGAACACGCCAACACGCCCTGCCGCGCATGTTCCGCCGCCGCCATGCCACGAACTCGCCGCCGCGATCCGCGTAGAGCACCCGGCTCGCCACGGGCCGGACGCAGCCTAGGAGTGCCCGATGAGCGCCAGCCAGTACGACCTCATCGTAATCGGCAGCGGCCCCGGCGGCGGCTCGCTCGCGCAGCGCATGGCCGCCGCCGGCAAACGCGTGCTGCTGCTGGAGCGGGGCGACTACCTCAAGCGCGCCCGCGCCAACTGGGACAGCAAGACGGTGTTCGTCGACGGCGCCTACCAGGCCGCGGAGACCTGGTACGACAGCGCGGGCAAAAGCTTCCACCCCGGCCTGCACTACTACGTCGGCGGCAACTCCAAGGTGTACGGCGCCGCCCTGCTCCGCCTGCGCGAGGCCGATTTCGGCGAGGTCCGCCACGAGGACGGCATCTCCCCCGCCTGGCCCCTGCCCTACGCCGCGTTCGAGAAGCACTACGGAGAGGCCGAGGCGCTCTATCACGTCCACGGTCAGCGCGGCGAGGACCCCGGCGAGCCGTGGAGCAGCACCCCCTACGCCTACCCGCCGGTCAGCCACGAGCCCAGGATCGCCGCGCTCAGCGACGCCCTCGCCGGCCAGGGCCTGCACCCGTTCCACCTCCCCCTCGGCATCAAGCTCGACGAACGCGACGGCCAGGTTCTGCCCACCAGCCCCTGTATCCGCTGCGACGCTTTCGACGGCTTCCCCTGCGCCGTCAACGCCAAGGCCGACGCCCAGGTCATCAACGTCGACCCCGCCCGCGCAGAGCACGACGGCTTCACCCTGCTCACCAACGCCTATGTGGAAAGACTGGAGACCGACGCTACCGGCCGCACCCTCACCGCCGTCCGCGTCACCCGCGACGGCGTGGATGAGACCTACTCCGCCGACATCGTGGTGGTGGCGTGCGGCGCCCTGTCCTCCGCCCTGCTGCTGCTGCGCTCCGCCAGCAACGCCCACCCCGACGGTCTGGCCAACGGCTCCGGCCAGGTCGGGCGCAACTACATGCGCCACAACCAGTCCGTGCTGATGGCCCTGCTGCGCGAGCCCAACCACACCGTGTTCCAGAAGACCCTGGCGCTGAGCGACTACTACCAGCGGGCCGACGACTACGACTACCCGCTCGGCCTGATCCAGATGTGCGCCACCTCCCACGGCGAGCAGATCCGCGGCGAGGCCCTGCCCGCCTGGCTGTCCTGGTTCCCGGAGATGCCGTTCGAGAAGATGGCGCTGTACTCGATGGATTTCTGGCTCAGCGGCGAGGACCTGCCGCTGGCCGAGAACCGCATCCGCTACGGCGCGGACCGCCACGTCCTGCTCGACGTGACGCCCACCAACATGGAGGCGCACCGCCGCCTCAAGCACAAGCTGGAGGCCATGCTGGGCCACGCCGGCGTCCACCCGCAGCTCCTAGAGCGCAAGCTCTACCTCGGCAAGGACATCCCGCTCGGCGGCACTGCCCACCAGGCCGGCACCTGCCGCTTCGGCGCCGACCCCGCAACCTCGGTGCTCGACCTGAACTGCCGCGCCCACGAGGTGGACAACCTCTACGTCACCGACGCCAGCTTCTTTCCCTCAATCGGCGCGGTGAACCCGACGCTCACCATCATCGCCAACGCGCTGCGCGTCGCGGACCACCTTGTGGAGCGCATGGGCTGAGGCCGCAGGAAGCAAGGCCGGGCTCTGCCCAGACCCGCCAGGGGGGAAGCCCCCTCTGGACCGGCTTTACTTAAGCAAGTGGATTCCAAAGGCGAACCTTTGGCGGAGTTTGAGGCAGAGCCTCAACCTTCCTTGCTTCTGCCAAGGCTGTGGGCTGTAAGATTCCCATAGCCGCACCGCGTCTCAATTTCCGTGCCGGGCGTGCAACCGCGCGACGGGCGCCCCGTTCAACCGGGGCGACACCGATGTCGCCAGGGAGACGATCATGGTTGACGAGAACCGCGTGACCGGCGCTGCGGACAAGCTGAAGGGCGCCGTCAAGGAAGGCATCGGCAACCTTACGGGCGACGACAAGCTCAAGGCCGAGGGCGTGGCCGACAAGGCCAAGGGCCACGCCGAGACCGCCGTCGGCGGCGCAAAGGACACCGTGCGCGACGCCGTCGACAAGGCCTGAGCCCGGGAAGGCAGCAAGCAAGGCTGGGCTCTGTCCAGACCCGCCAGGGGGGAAGCCCCCCCTGGACCGGCTTTACTTAAGTACTGGATTCCAAAGGCGAGCCTTTGGCTGAGTTTGAGGCAGAACCTCAACCTTGCTTGCTCCGCCTCAGGCCTGCTCCAGCTCCGCCCTGAGCAGCGCCCCGTCCTCCGCCGACAACCCGGCGAAGTCGATCCTGCGGCCGTCGCTCAGCCGCACCCGCGCGACGTTGTACTTCTTCGCCACCGCGCCGATGCGCATCAGCTCCTCGATCTCGATCAGACCGTCCACCATCCGCGGCGTCAGCGATACGGTGCCCTCCTCCTCCGGGCCGGGCGCCGCCGCGTCCACCCGGGCCGCGAACCAGGCGACGACCTCGCCCACGAGCCCCTTGCACGACCCGCAGCCCATGCCGGCGCGCGTGGCCGCCATCACCGCCTTCGGGTCGCGCTCGCCCGCCTCGACGCAGGCGCCGAGCGTGGCCTTGCTCACCCCGTTGCAATTACAGACCTGTGCGGAGGGCGCCATCTCGTCGAGGGTCACCGCCTGCGCCGGCGCGCCCATGTCAAACAGCAGCGACAGGCGCTCGTGCGGCAACGGGCTGTCGCGGTCGAATGCCTGCATCAGGTAGGCGGCCTTGGAGATGTCGCCCATCAGGATGCCGCCGACCAGGCGCCCGTCGCGCACGATCAGCTTCTTGTAGGTGCCGCGCTTCGGCTCGGTGAACTGCACCACCTCGTCGCGCTCGTCGGCCGGCTCGGTCAGCCCCATCGAGGCCAGCTCCACCCCCATGACCTTGAGCTTGGTCGCCAGCTTCGACCCGGTGTACGCCGACTCCGGATCGACCCCGGTGACGTGGTCGGCGAACACCCGCGCCTGTTCCCACAGCGGCGCCACCAGGCCATACACCCGGCCGCGGTGCTGCGCGCACTCGCCCACGACGTAGACCGCCGGGTCGTCCACCGAGCGCATCGCGTCGTCCACCAGGATCGCGCGCTCCACGCTCAGCCCGCACTCGCGGCCGATCTCGACGTTGGCGCGGATGCCGGCGGAGACCACCACCATGTCGCAGTCCAGCGTGGCGCCGTCTTTGAACGCGAGGCCGGTGACGCGGTCCTCGCCGAGGATCGCGCTGGTCGACGTCTCCAGGTGGATGCGCACCCCCATCGCCTCCATCGCCGTGCGTAGGATCGCGCCCCCGGTGCGGTCGAGCTGCGCCTCCATCAGGTGCTTGCCGAGATGCACGACATGCACCTCGCAGCCGTGGTTCATCAGCCCGCGCGCCGCCTCCAGCCCGAGCAGCCCGCCGCCGATCACCACCGCCTTGCTGCTGGTGGCGGCCGCCGCGACGATGGCGTCGCAGTCGTCAAGAGTGCGGAAGCCGAACACCCCCGGCCGCATCCGTCCATCCGCCCCGTTCAGCCCCTGCAGCGGCGGGATGAACGAGCGGCTACCGGTGGCGATCAGCAGCACGTCGTACGGCGCCACCACGCCGTTCTCGCCGGTCACGGTGCGCGCGGCCCGGTCGATCCCGCTGGCACGCACGCCGGCGTGCAGCGTGATCGCGTTCTCCTCATACCAGGCCAGCGGGTTGATGAAGATGTCCGCCGCGTCGTGCGCCCCGCTCAGCACGTTGCTGAGCAGGATGCGGTTGTAGTTGCCGTACGGCTCCGCGCCGAACACGGTAATGTCGAACATCTCGTCGCCGCCGCGCGACAGCACCTCCTCGATCGCGCGCGCCCCGGCCATGCCGTTGCCCACCACGACCAGCCGCCGCCGCCCCGGCCCGGCATTCGCGACGACCGGATCGGCCATCGTCGCCATCGGCGTCTGCCGCGCCTGCATCGGCACGCCGCCGCCCTGCGCGCCCATGCTCTGCACTCCGCTGGGTCCGTTCATCCGGTGTGGGCTTCTCCGACGAGATGGGGAACTGGCCGCCGCTCCCCGGGCGCCGCCGCCTCGCCGTCGAGCGCGCCTTCCAACGTCTGTGCGGCGGTGGCCATGCTGGCCGCTGGCGGGCTGGCGGCGGCTGCCGTGCGCGGCGCGTCGGTGCGCTCCAGGTGCACGGCGCAGGCCTTGAACTCTGGCATCCGGCTGGTGGGGTCGAGCGCGGGGTTGGTCAGGTTGTTGGCGCAGCCCTCGCCGCCCCAGTGGAACGGCACGAACACCGTGTCCAGGCGGATGCCGGTGCCCAGCCGCGCCCGCAGCACCGCCTCGCCGCGCCGCGTGGTGCATCTCACCCAGTCGCCCTGCGCGATGCCCAGGCCGCGCGCCGTGTCGCGGTGCATCTCGACGTATGCCCCCGGCTCGACGGCGGTCAGCTCCGGCACCCGCCGCGTCTGCGCGCCGGTCTGGTAGTGCGACAGCACCCGCCCCGTGGTCAGCACGTAGGGGTAGGCGCGGTCCGGCTGCTCCTTGGCGCCGTGGTGCTCGACCGGGTGGAAGCGCGCTCGCCCGTCCTCGGTGGCGAAGCGCTCCAGGTGCAGCCGCCGCGACCCGGGGTGCGCGTCCGCCGGGCAGGGCCAGAACACCCCGTCCTCGGCCACGACACGCTCGTAGGTGATGCCGGAATAGTCCGCGATGCCCCCGGCGCTCGCCCGGCGCAGCTCGTCGAACGCGGCGCGCGGCTCGGTGTCGAAGGTGGCGGCGCAGCCCAGCCGCTGCGCCAGCTCGCTCAGGATGTCGGCGTCGCGCCGCACGCCCTCGGGCAGCGGCACCACCTGGCGGCGGTAGATCACGCGCCCCTCCAGGTTGGTCATGGTGCCTTCCTCCTCCGCCCACTGCGCGATCGGCAGCACCACGTCGGCGCGCGACGCGGTCTCGGAGAGGAACATGTCGGCCACCACCAGCAGGTCGAGCCCGCCCATCCGCCCCGCCAGCGCCGTCGCATCCGGCGCCGAGACCAGCGGGTTCGCCGCCATCACCATGAGCCCCCTCACCCGCCCGCCCAGCTCCGCGAACAGCTCCACCGCCGACAGGCCGGGCTGCGGCAGGCTGTCCGCCTCCACCTCCCAGATCGCCGCGATCTCCGCACGGTGCACCGGGTTGTCGAGCTTGCGGTAGCCGGGAAGCTGGTCGGCCTTCTGTCCGTGCTCGCGCCCGCCCTGGCCGTTGCCCTGCCCGGTGATGGTGCCGTAGCCGCAGTGCACCTTGCCCGCCCGCCCCAGCGCCAGGACCAGGTTGATGAACGCCAGCGCGTTCTCCGTGCCGTGGCTCTGCTGCTCCGCGCCGCGCGCGGACAGCACCATCGCGGTCGCCGCCTCGCCCATGATGTGCGCCGCGCGCACGATCTGCTCCGAGGCGACCCCGGTGATGCGCTCCACCCGGTCCGGCCAGTATGACGCGCAGATGCGCTTGACCCTGGCCCAGCCGCTGGTGCGCGTGTCGATGAACGCCTGGTCGATCAGCCGGTCGCGCATCGCCACGTGCAGCAACCCGTTGGCCAGCGCGGTGTCGGTGCCTGGCGTGAGCTGCAGGTGCAGGTGCGCGAGCTTCGCCGTCGCCGTCAGCCGCGGGTCGACCACAATCAGCTTGCCGCCGCGGCGGCGCTGGTCGTCGAAATACTGCATCACCGGCGGCATGGTCTCCGCCGGGTTGCCGCCGGCGAGCAGCACCGCCTCCGCGCCGGGGATGTCGTCGAGCGGGAACGGCAGCCCGCGGTCCATGCCGAACGCCTTGATCCCGGCCGCCGCCGCCGAGGCCATGCAGAACCGGCCGTTGTAGTCGATCATCGCCGTGCCCAGCGCCACGCGGGCGAACTTGCCCAGCAGATACGCCTTCTCGTTGGTCAGCCCGCCGCCGCCATACAGCGCGAAGGCATCCGCCCCGTGCGCCGCCTGCAGGGCGGCGATCCCCGAGGCCACGCGCTCCAGCGCCTCGTCCCAGCTCGCCGGCCGCAGCTTCGTGCCGCGCCGGTCGCGCACCAGTGGTGTGAGCAGCCGCCCTTCCGCACCCAGCAGGCTGGCCGAGGTGAACCCCTTGCGGCACAGCCCACCCTTGTTGGTCGGAAACTCACGCCCCGCCACCGCATAACCGCCGGCCCCGTCCGGGCTCACGGTCATGGCGCATTGCATGGCGCAGTATGGGCAGTGCGTGTCGCGTGAGCGGTCAGGCTCCATGCCGCCTCAGCGTAACCCGGCAGCGGATGCACGGAATCCGGGCAAGCTGCCCATGAATAGGTCCTCCCTGCGGCCCCCAGGGCCTTGGACGGTGCGCCACCATGCCGGCGCTCGGGCGACCGTCTGCTACACCAGCAAGGGTCATGCCAGACTGACCTGCCAGTCTGGCACATGGGCCTTGGCAGGCAGCAGGCAAACAAGGCTGGGCTCCGCCCAGGCCCGCCAGGGGCGAGCCGCCCCTGGACCGGCTTTACTTAGACAAATGGATTCCAAAGGCGAGCCTTTGGCGGAGTCTGAGGCAGAGCCTCAACCTTCCTTGCTACGCTTTCTTCGGCCGTGTCTGGCTCTCGCCCAGCATGTGCCCGATCGGCGTCAGCGCCTCGATGTGGTCGCAGAGGATCTTGAACACCGCGAGCAGCGGCACCGACAGGAACGCCCCCGGCACCCCCCACAGCCAGTCCCAAAAGAACAGCGACAGGATCACCAGCAGCGGGTTGAGCGTGAACCGCTTGGCAAGCAGCATTGGCGTGATGGTCTCGCCCTCCAGCACGTGGATCAGCAGGTACACTCCCGCCGGCACCAGCGCGAACCACGGCGAGGAGAAGGTAAGCAGCCCGACAACGAGGAAGATCATCACCCCGGTCAGCGGCCCCAGGATCGGGATGTAGTTGAGCAGGAACGCCACCGTGCCCCAGAGCAGCGGCGCCCCCATGCCGAACAGCCACACCTGCAGCCCGTTCAGCGTGCCCACCAACAGGTTCATCACCGTGATGGTGGCGAGGTACATCGAGATGTTGCCTTCGATCTCGCGCGCGATCTCCACCGCGCGCCGCTTGTCGGCGAAGCTCGGCAGCACCTCGACCAGCCGGTGCAGCAGGCTATCGCCCGCCGACAGCAGGAAGAACAGGATCAGCACCAGCGTGAACACCTGGCCCAGGAAGGTCTTGGTGCCCGACAGGATCGCCCCGCCCACCGTGCCGACGCCGGACGGCAGCCCGCCCCCGCCGGACGAGGCGGCCTGCGGCGTGGCCGCGCCCATCGCGCCGCCGGACCCGGCACCGGCGCCGCCTCCGCCCTGCTCGGTGAAGTGCTGGAGCTGGGCCAGGCCGTGGCGCACAGCCTCGATCGGGCCGGCGAGCCCGGACACCTTCTTCTGGATCTCCGGCCACGCCTCGGGGGCCTTCTTGATCCACTCCGACGCCGGGAACGAGATCGCGAACATCAGCATGGCGATCACGCCGAACAGCACCACGATCAGCAGCAGCGCGGCCAGCAGCCGCGGCACACGCAGCCGGTTGGTCAGGAAGCGCATCGCCGGCGACAGCAGGAGGTTCAGCACGATCGCCAGCGTGATCGGCAGCACGATCTCGGCGGCGAAGTACAGCGTGTAGAACACCGCAAGCACCGCGAGCAGGACCATCGACACGGTGCGGGCGTCGAAATCGGTTCGCGCCATCACGGCCTGCGCCTGCCGGGCCTCCTCGCGCTCCTTGGCGATCTCCTTGGTGTCGTCGTCCTTCAAGGCATTGGCTTTCCGGTTCCTGAGAACCCACCCTGCGCAAAGCCCGCCGCGGGAGCAAGACAGGCCACGCGACCGGGACAGGCCGGCCCGCAGCAAGCAAGGCTGGGCTCTCCCTCCGCTGCCATTCCAACGATCCAAGCGGATCGTCGGAACCTTTGGCAGCTCCGCCCAGACCCGCCAGGGCGAGCCGCCCTGGACTGGCTTTACTGAGACAAGTGGATTCCAAAAGCGAGCCTTTGGCGGAGTTTGAGGCAGAGCCTCAACCTTCCTACGCCCGGCTTGCCATCCACCGGTCACTCGCCTCGCGCGCCGTTGCGCACTACACCGCCCGCGCGAGGCACGAGGTGCGGACGTGACCCTGGACGAGCTGACGGACGCCTGGGCCCGCTTTGCTGCCACCGCCTACGCGCACACGCTGCTCGCCTACGCGGCCTCGTTCGTGCTCGGCACCCTGATCGGCCTGGAGCGGCAGTGGCGGCAGCGCACCGCCGGCCTGCGCACCAACGTCCTGGTCGCGGTGGGCGCCGCCGCGTTCTCCGACCTCGGGCTGCGCCTGCTCGGCCCGGAGGGCGCGACGCGCATTATCTCCTACGTGGTCTCCGGCATCGGCTTCCTCGGCGCCGGCGTGATCCTCAAGGACGGCACCAACATCCGCGGCCTGAACACGGCGGCGACGCTGTGGTGCTCGGCCGCCGTCGGCACGCTGTCCGGAAGCGGGATGCCCGCCGAGGCCGCGACGCTGGCCGGCTTCGTGCTGGCCGGCAACACGCTGCTGCGCCCGCTGGTGAACTGGGTCAACCGCCGCCCGATCGACCCCGACGTCACCGAAGCCAAGTACAGCGTCCACGTCGTCTGCCTGCCGCGCGACGTCTCCGAGGTGCGCGACCTGCTCGACGCGGAGCTGGACCGTGCCAGCTACCCGGTGCGCGAAGTCGAGACCCTGTCGGACGGCGACGACCAGGTGGAGCTGGCCGCCGTGCTGGTCCCCACCACCGCCGAGGACGCGGAGCTGGACGCGGTGGTCGCCGCGCTGTCCGCCTCGCCGCACGTGCTGTCGGCGACTTGGTCCGTGGAGGCCACCAACTGACGGCGGCCCCTGGCCCGGAAGCAGGCAAGCAAGGCTGGGCTCTGCCCAGACCCGCCAGGGGGAAGCCCCCCTGGACCGGCTTTACTTAAGTAATGGATTCCAAAGGCCTGCCTTTGGCGGAGTTTAAGGTCCATGCTCGAAGACGGAGCCTCAACCTTGCCCGCTATGCCCTCGGCAGCCGCACGACGAACCTGGCGCCGAGCACGCCGCCGTCCGGCCCGCGGCGGTTCTCCGCGCCGATCTGCCCCTTCAGCGCCTCGACGATCTGCCGGCTGATCGACAGCCCGAGCCCGGAGTGCTTGCCGAACTGCTCGCCGGCGGGCCGCTCGGTGTAGAAGCGGTCGAACACGCTCTCCAGCCTCGCCTCCGGGATGCCCGGCCCATCGTCCTCGACCGCGATCTCCACCCAGACGCCCGCCTCCGCCGCGCGCAGCGTGACCGTGCCCGAGCGCGGCGAGAAGCTGAGCGCGTTGCCGATCAGGTTGCGCAGCACCTGCACCAGCCGCCCCTCCACCGCCATCACCGGCAGCCCCTGCGCCGGCGCGTCCAGCACCATGCGCGGCTCGCCGTCCTCCGGGTCGTGCGTCGCCGCGTGAATCTCGGCGAGGAGCGCCAGCATCCGCGCCACGTCCACCGGCTCGGTTACGGTGCGCGACAGCTCCGCGTCGACACGACTGGCGTCGGAAATGTCGCTGATCAGCCGGTCGAGACGGATCACGTCCTCGCTGATGATCGCCAGCAGCCGGCGCTGCTGCCCCTGGTCCTCGATGCGGCGCAGCGTCTCGATGGCGCTGCGGATCGAGGTCAGCGGGTTCTTGATCTCGTGGGCGACGTCGGCGGCGAAGCGTTCGATGGCGTCCATGCGCGCCCACAGCGCGGTGGCACTCTCCGACAGCGCCTGCGCCAGCTCGCCGATCTCGTCGCGACGGCCCAGCAGCCGGCGCGACACGGTGCCCGCCCGCCCCCTGCCCTCTCGCATGTCGTGCGCGGCGCGCGCCAGGCGCAACAGCGGCCGGGCGATGGTGCGCGACAGGTACCACGACAGCGCCACCGTCAGCACCAGCGCGATCAGCGTCAGGCTCAGGATCGACATGCGGATGGTGAACAGGGCGTTGTCCACCTCGCGCGCCGCGCGCGTCAGCACCACGATGCCCACGGTGTGGTGGGCACGCTCCACCGGCTCCGCGACGGTGATCAGCAGGCGGTGGTCCTGGCGGCGGATGTAGGGCGGCAGCTCCCGGCTGTCCGACGGGCTGCTGATCCGCACCTCCTTCGGGTCGGGCTGCCAGTCCGCGCCCGCCGCGTCCGGGCTGACCTGCACCGCGACGTCCTGGTCGTGCGGCAGCAGGTTCAGCAGCGTGTCGTAGGCGTGCTCGACAGTGCCCAGGAAGACGCCGCGGTCCACCGCGGGCGGCAGAGGCTCCGTGGTGACGCTGCCGCCGGCGCCCGCGCGCACTCGGCTGTCGGCGATCACCTGGCCGTCTGCGGCGTACAGGATCGCCTGCGCGTTCGGCGTGGGGTCGGTCAGGCGGCGCAGCAGCGGCTTGGCGAGGTCAGGCAGCAGCACCGGGTCAGCCGGGTCGGTGGTGCGCACCGCGCTCTCGCCGAGCGCGCCGGCGTAGATCTTCGCCTGCTCGCGCAGCGCCAGCACCTCGGCTTCCAGCAGCCCGTTCTGATACTGGTCGAGGTAGAGCAGGCCTGCCACCAGCAGGGCCAGCGGCAGGGCGTTGACCAGCAGGATGCGGCGTAGCAGCGGCGAGACCCAGCGCAGGCGCAGGCTGGGCGGCGGGGCCGGCGCCGCGGGAGGAGCGCGGGAGGGGAGGCTGTCGGGCACTCTCGGGCCTCCTGCGCGACGTAAGAAAAGCAAGGTTGGGCTCTGCCCAAACCGCCGAAGGGCGAGCCCTTTGGAAACATGACTTGGGCCGGCGGCACGCCACGTTCTTCCTTGTGTGCGCCGGTCCAGGGGCGGCTCGCCCCCGCCTTGAAGCAGGGGCGGGTCCCCGCCTTCAAGCAATGGGCAGAGCCCGGCCTTGCCTGCCTTACCCTTCCTTGTAGCGGTAGCCGATCCCGTACAGCGTCTCGATGTGGTCGAAGCTCTCGCTGGCCTGCCTGAACTTCTTGCGCACGCGCTTGATGTGGCTGTCGATGGTGCGGTCGTCGACGTAGATGTTCTCGCCGTACGCCGCGTCGATGAGCTGATCGCGCGACTTCACCATGCCCGGCCGCGCCGCCAGCGCCTTGACCAGCAGGAACTCCGTAACCGTGAGCGCGATATCCGCGCCTTCCCACAGGCACTGGTGCTTGGTCTCGTCCAGGGTGAGCGAGCCGCGCACCATCACGCCCCCCGGGGCCGCGCCCGAGCCTTCGGCGCGCGAGGCGTCGTTGCGGCGCAGCAGGGCGCGGATGCGCTCGATCAGCAGGCGCTGGCTGAACGGCTTGGTGATGTAGTCGTCGGCCCCCAGGCGCAGGCCCATGAGCTGGTCGACCTCCTCGTCCTTCGACGTGAGGAAAATCACCGGCAGCGCGGAACGCTGGCGCAGGCGCTGCAGCAGCTCCATGCCGTCCATGCGGGGCATCTTGATGTCGAGCACGGCGAGGTCGACCGGCTTGGCGGTGATGCCCTGCAACGCGCTCTCGCCGTCGGTGTAGATGCGCACGGCGAAGCCTTCCTGCTCCAGCGTCATCGACACCGAGGTCAGGATGTTGCGGTCGTCGTCGACCAGGGCGATGGTCTGCTTCATGGCGGCATGTCCGGATGTGCGGAGGCGGTCGCGCGAGCGGGCGACGCTGCGCCCGGATTATGGCCCAATTGGGGGCCGTCGTCTCGCCTGCCGCCCCAAGGCAGTGGGTCAGCTTCAAACCGGTTTATAGTGACTTGTCAGCAAGCAAGGCTGGGCTCTGCCCAGACCCGCCAGGGGGGAAGCCCCCCTGGACCGGCCTTGCTTAAGTAGTGGATTCCAAAGGCGAGCCTTTGGCGGAGTTTGAGGCAGAGCCTCAACCTTGCTTCCTTCCTGGCCTTGCCTGCCGCGACGCCAGGCGAGCTGGCCTACCGCCCGCCCCGGCCACGGCCTTGCGTTTCGCGGTCGCTTGCCGATCCTCCAACAGGCGCGACGCCGCTCCGGCCTGCGCGCCCAGGAGACGCCGAGCATGGCCGAAGAACCCGCCCCCGACCTCCGCGCCCCCGGCGAGCCTGCCTGGTGGGAGGCGCGCAAGATCGTGCGCGCGGGCAGCGCCGCCACGCTGGCGACCCAGGCCGGCGGCCAGCCGTTCGCCGCCCTGGTGACGCCGGCGACTGCGGTGGACGGCGCGCTGCTGGTGCTGCTGTCCGGGCTGTCCGAGCACACGCGCCAGCTCCGCGCCGACGGCCGCTGCGCCCTGCTGATCTGCGGCGGCACCGATGACCCCAACCCCCAAGCCGGCCCGCGCGTGTCGGTCAGCGGCACCGCCGCGCCGACGGCGGACCTCAGGCTGCGGGCGCGCTGGCTGGCCCGCCACCCGTACGCCGCGTTCTACGCCGACCTGCCGGACTTCGTGCTGTGGCGCGTCGAGCCGTCGGGCGCCAACTTCATCGGCGGCTTCGCGCGCGCCTTCCGCCTGACGCGGGAGGACCTGGTGCCCGGACCCGACGCGGCGGCGGCGCTGGAGGCCGCGGAAGCCGGCATCCTCGAGCACTGCAACGCAGAGCATGCGGATGCTTTGGCGCGGATCGCGGCGCGAGCGGGCGGCGCCCCCGGCGCGTGGCGGATGGTGGCGGCGGACCCGGACGGGTGCGACCTGGCGTTGGAGGACGACGTGCGCCGCGTCGCGTGGTCGGAGCCCGCCGCCGACACAGGCGCGGTGCGCCGCGAGATGGTGCGGCTGGCGGGATAGGGACGGGTCCGGACAGGCGCCCGGCGATCACTGTCCGTAGGCGGTGCCGAAGGCGAGACGCTCGACCGCCGCCGGGTCGCCGCCGAGGACCTCGTGGCGGGTCGCATCGCCATCGCGCCAGAACCGGACGGAGAACACATCCTTGCCGACCCTCAGGTCAGAGAGGGTGATGTCCGGCATCCAGTCCGGCAGCGCGGGGTCTATGTACAGCTTGCGCCTGGGCGCGTCCGGGCTGAGGCCGAGGACGGCCTGGAGCAGCATGAACGCCGACCCCGCCGACCACGCCTGCGGCACGTTCGCGCCGAGATACTGCACGGGGAAGTTGGTGCCGTCCTTCTGCACGCCCGCGTAAAGCTCGGGCAACTGGCTGCCGCGGAAGAAGCTCGCCGCCCCGCTGATGTCACGCGCGACGCGCGCGGCCTCGGCGCCGAAGCCGTAACGCTTAAATCCCAGCGCGATGATGGAGTTGTCGTGCGGCCACACGGCGCCGAGCTGGTAGGCGTAGGGGTTGAACGAGGCGTGCCCGGCCGACAGCGTGCGGATGCCCCATCCCGACCACATGTCGGGCGCCGTCAGCCGCTCCATCACCCGCCGCGCGCGATCGGGCGGGACGATGCCGGACCACAGGCAGTGGCCCGGGTTGGAGGCGACGGAGAGCACCGGCTTCTTCTCGCCATCCAGGGCAAAGGCGTAGGTGCCGCCCGCCTCGTCCCAGAACGCCGCGTTGAACCGCTCGAACAGCGCCGCCGCCTTGTTGCGAAGCGCGTCGGCGCGCGTGGGCTCGCCCAGGGCGGCGTAGACCTGCGCCATTCGGCGCCAGGCGTCGTAGACGTAGCCCTGCAGCTCGCACAGCGCCTTGGGCCCGCGCACCAGGCTGCCGTCGGGATACATCACCGCCTCGCCGCTGTCCTTCCACGCCATGTTCTCGTAGCCGGCGGAGGAGCGCGTCTGGTACTCCTGGAAGCCGTCGCCGTCGCGATCACCGGAGCGGTCGATCCACTCCAGGCACGCCTCGGCCGTCTTCAGGTGCTGGTCGAGCAGGTCGCGCTCGCCCGTCGCGCGCCAGGCCGCGTGTAGGGCGATCAGCCACAGCGGCGTGGCGTCGGCGGTGCCGTAGTACGGCGTGTGCGGGATCAGCCTGAAGTGCGCCAGCTCGCCGCAGCGCAGCTCGTGCATGATCTTGCCCGGCTCGGCGTCGCGGTAGTCGTCCCGCTCGCTCGCCTGCAGGTCGCCGAGGACCTTGAGGGCGCCGCGCGCGAACTCCGGGTAGACCGTGATGGTCTGCAGCGACACGATGAGGCTGTCGCGCCCGAACGGCGCCATGAACCAGGGCAGGCCGGCCGCGGGCATGAACTCCATGTGGTCGCCCTCGCCGATCGGCAGCCGGAGCGCCGCCATGTCGTCGATCGCCTGGCGGAAGAACCGGTAGTATTCCTCGTTCGACGTGGCGATCTTGAGCACCCGCCTCTGCCAGTCGCGCAGGGTCTCGGCGTGGCGGCTCTGCGCGTCGTGGGCCACGCAGCCCTTCGGCGCGCCCACATGCGTCCGGCCGTCGCTCAGGTCGTATTCCAGGCAGCAGTGCCAGGACGCGCCCGGCGCCAGGTCGATCTCGAAGCTGAGCCGGCCGTTGGCGTACAGCGCGGCGGCGCGGCGGGCCGTGACCGTGACCGCGCGCACGAAGTCGACGTTGCGGTAGGTGTTGGACAGCGCCTGCGCCTGGGGGTCCCACATCGTGCTGATCTGGCCGCGGCGGACGATCTTGTCGGACTTCACCTCGAACGTGTCGGCGAAGTCGCAGCGCAGCGCCACCTCCAGGCTGAACCGCACGGGCGCGGCGCCGTAGTTCGTGACGTCCAGGTCCTCGTGCATCCCGCCGTCGATCTCGCGGCTAACGACAAGCGACAGGCTGCGGGCGGGAACCTTGCCGTCGCGCGACAGGAAGTCGTCGTTGGTCAGGAACACTCTCGACGCGTAGTAGGCGATCGAGCCGCCGTTCAGCAGCGTCCAGGGTTCCCCGTTGGCATAGATGGCCCACGCGCTGATCAGCCGCGTGTCCAGGAAATACAGGCCCTTGTCGGTGGGCCAGACGATCTGGCCGTCCTCGCCCGAGATCAGGATCGTCTGGCCCTGATGGATGGCGGTCTGCGGCGGACCAACCTGAACCTCGAACGGCATGGCGCTGCTCCGGAGCCGGGGTGGTGCGTTGCTGGGCGGCGTCCACCCATAGACCATGCCATGCGTGATGACAGCCTCGCCCGGGCCGCAGACGGACCCGGGCCGCCGGAGGCCTCGTGCCGGCGAGCTGTCAGGAAGCAAGGCTGAGCTCTGCCCAGACCCGCCAGGGGGAAGCCCCCCTGGACCGGCTTTACTTAAGTAGTGGATTCCAAAGGCCTGCCTTTGGCGGAGTTTGAGGCAGAGCCTCAACCTTGCCTGCTTCTTCCGTCATTCCCGAAGGCCTTCAGGCCACGAACCCCGCGAACTCCCTGTCCAGCGCCTCGGCCGGGACCTCCGGAGGCCAGCGCGCCGGCAGCCGGGCCGCGGCGTCGAGGCGCCTGTGGTACTCCGCGCGCGGGATCTCGCAGGCGCCGAACTGCGACAGGTGCGCGGTGACGAACTGGGTGTCGAGCAGCCGGTAGCCGCCGAGGCGCAGCCGCGCGACCAGGTGGACCAGCGCCACCTTGGAGGCGTCGCGCGCCACGCTGAACATGCTCTCCCCGAAGAACACGCCGCCCAGGGAGACCCCGTACAGCCCGCCGACCAGCGCCCCGTCCGCGCGGCACTCGACGGAGTGCGCGTGGCCGCGGCGGTGCAGCTCGGTGAACAGCGCCTCGATGTCGCCGTTGATCCAGGTGCCCTCGCGGCCGGGGGCGGCGGCGGCGCAGCCCTGGATCACCAGGGGGAACTCGCGGTCCGTGCTGACCTCGTATGGCCCCGCGCGCACGGTGCGCATCAGCCGCCGCGGGCAGTGGAACCCGTCGAGCGGCAGGATGCCGCGCTCCTCCGGGTCGAACCAGTGCAGGGTGGGGTCGTCGCGCGACTCGGCCATCGGGAACAGCCCGGCCCCATAGGCGCGCAGCATCAGCTCCGGGGTGACGACAAGGCGGCGCGGCATGGCGCCACCCTGCCCCAGCCCGACCCGGGGCGGAAGCCGGCCAGGCAGCCCGTTGAAGTCGCGCAAGAATGTTTTGCATGGAACATAGATGCGCGAGCGCAACCATGGGTCGCAGGGCACAGAAAGCAAGGTTGAGGCTCTGCCTCAAACTCCGCCAAAGGCAGGCCTTTGGAAACCACTACTAAGTAAGGCCGGTCCAGGGGCGGCTCGCCCCTGGCGGGTCTGGGCAGAGCCCAGCCTTGCTTTCTTCCTGCAACCGGCCCCGGGCTTGCCGGCCAGGCCGGGCCTTGCCACGCTGGGCGGATGGACACGCTCGATGCCACCGCCCACGCCCTGGACGCCGGCCGGACCACCTCGCGCGCGCTGGTGGAGGCCTGCCTCGCCCGCATCGCCGACCCCGCCGGCGAGGGAGCCCGCGCTTTTGTCACGGTGTATGCCGCCTCCGCGCGCGAGGCGGCTGACGCCGCCGACCTGTTGCGCCGTGCCGGGCGGGCGCCGTCGCCCTGGGCCGGCCTGCCGTTCAGCCTGAAGGATTTGTTCGACGTCGCCGGCGAGGCCACCGCCGCCGGCTCGCGCGTGCTGGCGGGCGCAGCCCCGGCCGCGCGCCACGCCGAGGCGGTCCAGCGGATGCTGGGCGCGGGCCTGGTCGCAGTGGGGCGCACGGCGATGACGGAGTTCGCGTTCTCTGGGCTCGGCCTGAACTCGCACCACGGCACGCCGTCGAGCCCGTGGGACCGCGCCACCGGGCGCATCCCTGGCGGCTCCTCGTCGGGCGCCGCGGTATCGGTGGCGGACGGGATGGCGCTGGCGGCGCTCGGCACCGACACGGGCGGGTCGTGCCGCATCCCGGCGGCGTTGTGCGGCGCCGTGGGGTTCAAGCCGACCGCGCGTCGTGTCCCGTTGCGCGGCGCGTTCCCGCTGGCGCCGTCGCTGGACTCGATCGGGCCCCTGGCGAACAGCGTCGCGTGCTGCGCCGCGATCGACGCCCTGCTCGCCGGCGACGCGCCGCTGCCGCTGCCCGCGCCCGGCGTCTCCGGGCTGCGGCTGGCGGTGGCGCAGGGCCTGGTGCTGGACGGCCTGGACCCGCAGACCGCGGCGTCGTGGGAGGCGGCGCTGCGGCGGCTGGAGGCGGCGGGGGCGCGGCTGGCGGCGCTCGACATCCCGGTGTTCGCGGCCATCGCCCGCTCGCACGCCAACGCGGTGATGGTGACGTCGGAGGCGTACGCCGTGCATCGCGAGCGCCTGGGCGTCTCGGGCGAGCTGTACGACCCGCAGGTGCGGGCGAGGATGCAGCGCGGCGAGGGGTTCGGGGCGGCGGAGTACATCGACGCGCTGGCGACCCGCGCCCTGCTGTGCGGCGAGATGGACCTGCTGAGCGCGCCGTTCGACGCGGTGCTGATGCCCACGGTGCCGATCGTGGCACCGGCGATCCGCGCGCTCGACGAGCCGGCGGAGTACGTCCGGGTCAACCAGCTCGTGCTGCGCAACACCGCGCTGGCCAACTTCCTCGACCGCTGCGCGATCAGCGTGCCGTGCCACCGTGCGGGGGACGCGCCGGCGGGGCTGATGCTGGTGGGGGAGACGATGGGGGACCGCAGGCTGCTGGCGGTGGCGGCGGCCGTGGAGGCGGCGCTCAGGGAGTAAGGCCAGGGGCCCTGCCCCTGGACCCCGCCAAAGGCTCGCCTTTGGAAACCTCCTGGAAGGCAAGACTCCGTGTAGGGCGACCTCTTCCATTGCGCCGGTCCAGGGGCGCTACCCCTGGCGGGTCCAGGGCAGAGCCCTGGCCTTTCTTGCTGCCGCCCTTGCTCCCGCCCCCGTCCTTGTCCAGATACCGGGTCACGGGACCGTGTCGGTCCATTGCCGGAGTACACCCATGTTCATTGAGACCGAAGACACCCCGAACCCTGCGACGCTGAAGTTCCTGCCTGGCCGCGAGGTGATGGGGGCCCGCACCGCCGACTTCGCCAGCGCGGAGGCCGCCGTGCCGAGCCCGCTGGCGACCGCGCTGTTCGAGCTTCCCGGCGTGGCGCGGGTGTTCCTGGGCGCGGACTTCATCACCGTGACCAAGAGCGACGCCACCGACTGGCCCTCGCTCAAGCCGCAGGTGCTGGGCTCGGTGATGGAGCACTTCGTCTCCGGGCGTGCGACCATCGAGGGCGAGCAGGTCGCCGCGACCACCACGGAGATCGACCCTGCCGACCGCGAGATCGTGGAGCAGATCAAGGAGCTTCTCGACACCCGGGTGCGGCCTGCCGTGGCGGGCGACGGCGGCGACATCGTGTTCCACGGCTACAGCAAGGGCGTGGTTCTGCTGCACATGCAGGGCGCGTGCTCCGGCTGCCCGTCCTCGCGCGCCACGCTGAAGCACGGCATCGAGAACATGCTGCGCCACTACGTCCCAGAGGTGATGTCGGTGGAGCAGGTCGAGCTGTAGCCGGTGCCGATGCTGGGCGCCGACGCGCTTGACACCCTGTTCCGCACCGCGCGCAGCCGCTACCGCTGGACCGCGCAGCCGGTAGGCGACGACGTACTGCGCGCGCTCTACGACCTGATGCGGTTCGGCCCGACGTCGGCGAACTCTTGCCCGGCGCGCGTGCTGTTCCTGCGCACCACCGACGCGAAGGAGCGGCTGCGCCCCGCACTCTCGGCCGGCAACGTGGACAAGGCGATGACCGCGCCCGTGGTGGCGGTAGTGGCGCACGACCCGGAGTTCTACGAGCAGCTTCCCCGGCTCTACCCGCAGGGCGACGCGCGCGACTGGTTCGCCGGCAACGCCCTCCTCGCGGAAGAAACCGCGGTGCGCAACTCGACGCTGCAGGGCGGCTACCTGATCCTGGCGGCGCGCGCGGTGGGGCTGGACGCGGGGCCGATGTCGGGGTTCGACCGCGACCGGGTGGACGCGGCATTCATGGCCGGACGGGGCTGGCGCACCAACTTCCTGGTCTGCCTCGGCCACGCCGACGCCACGGCGGAGCACGACCGCGCCCCGCGCCTGGAGTTCGACGAGGCCTGCGTCCTGCTGTGATCTTAGCGACCTTTTTGAAGTGACCGGCAAAGCAAGGTTGAGGCTCTGCCTCAAACTCCGCCAAAGGCTTGCCTTTGGAACCCATTACTTAAGAAAGGCCGGTCCAGGGGCGGCTCGCCCCTGGCGGGTCTGGGCAGAGCCCAGCCTTGCTTCCTGACAGGCCGACTCATGCGCCCGTCGACATGAGCATTTCTGCGTGCGCCACGCTCGCAGCGTGCCTGCCGGGCGTCGTTCCGTGATCCGCTCCCCGTGACCTTGGAGCGGGGAGTGACCCAGCCGCTGCGCATCCTCGTCCTCGATTGCGCCCTGTCGTGCTACCGGGTGGCGCTGCTGGACGATGCCGCCCTGCTGGCGGAGCAGGTGCTGGAGGCGCGGCACGGTCAGGCGTCGCTGCTGCCGGGCGTGGTCGCGGCGCTGCTCGCGACGCATGGGCGCGGGCTCGACCGCATCGTCGTCAATGTCGGACCGGGGAGCTTCACCGGGCTGCGGGCGGCGCTGTCGTTGGCGCACGGGCTGGCCCTGGCGGGCGATGCCGCGCTGGTCGGCGTGACCGGGGGCGAGGCGCTCGCCGGCGCGGTCGCGGCGGACGGGCGGGCGCTCTGGGTGGCCACGCCGGCACGGGTGGGCCGGGTGTTCCTGGAATGCGACGGCGTGGCGCGCTCCGCGCTGCTCGATGCGCTGCCGGCGGCGGGCGGGGCGGTGCTGGTGGCTGGCGCGGCGGCGGAGGAAGTGGCGCAGCGTCTGGCGGCGCAGGGCGAGAACGTGCGCCTGGGTCCATGCCATGGGCCGGACGCGGCGGCGCTGGCTGCGGCGGCGCAGCACCGGGTCGAGGGCGGGCTGCCGCCGCGCGCCGTGCTGCCGCTGTATGTCGACGCCCCGGAGGCCAGCCTGCCGCGTGGCGGCCTACGTCCCGAGCCGGCGTGACCCACGATTTCGGGGGCGTCACGGCGGGTGACGCGCACGGGATCAGGGCGGTCGGCGTGGCGCATGCCGACGCCATGGCAGCAATCCACGCTGCGGCGTTCCCGCCAGCGGAGCGTTGGGGTGGCGTGGCGATCGCGGCCTTGCTGGCCACGCCCGGGTGCTTCGCCCTGTTAGCGGCGGGCGGGATGGCGATGGCGCGGGTCGCCGGCGACGAGGCGGAGCTGCTGACGCTGGCGGTGCTGCCGGCGGTGCAGGGCCGCGGGATCGGGGGTGGCCTGCTGGCGGTGGCGCTCGCGGAGGCGGCGCGACGGGGTGCCGCGGCGGTGCTGCTGGAGGTGGCGCCGGGCAACGGCGCGGCGCGGACGCTCTACGCGCGGGCCGGGTTCGGCGAAGTCGGGCTGCGGCGAGGCTACTACCCGGACGGCGGCGACGCGCTGGTGATGCGGCGGCCGTAAGGGAGGCGTGGAAGGCAGCAAACAAGGCTGGGCCTTCGGAATGCCTTTCCCTAAACAAAGCCGGTCCAGGGGGCGCTGCCCCTGGCGGAGTTTGAGGCAGAGCCTCAACCTTGCTTCCTACGCTACCCGCCGCCGCCCTTGCGCAGCAGCAGCGTCATGACCCCGACCCCGTCAGTGCTCTCGCCGAGCACCTGGTGGCCCTGCGCCGCGGCGGTGAGCGGCACGCTGCGCCGCGGCTCGTCGCCCTGCAGCCGGACTTTGAGCACCTGACCGGGCGCGAGCCGGTCGAGCGCGAGCCGGGTGCGCACGAACGTCATCGGGCAGGTATCGCGCGTGATGTCGATGGCCAGATCGACCGCGATCGGGGGCTGCATCAGCGCGTTGCCCCGACGCCGCCAGGGACGCGATGCAACGCACGCAAGGGCGACCTCCCGTCCGCACGATGATCCGGCGCAGGGGACGCCCCGACGGCTACGGCGAGCATGGGCCCGCCAGGACTGAAGGAGCCTGCGCGCATCTCTGCCCTTCTGTTCTTCCCGGCGCGCCAACTGACGCTGATGCCCGCGGGATATACAGGACGCTTGGCGGCAGGGGCAAGGAAAGCGCCGCCGGTCGGCAGGCCGGAGACCCTGCTCCGGGACGCAGGCGTCGGCCTGCACATGGACCTACGCTTATGCCGATGGCCCTTTGGAGTGACCAAGCGAGCAGGCAAGGTTGAGGCTCTGCCTCAAACTCCGCCAGGGGCGAGCCGCCCCTGGACCTGCTTCTCTTCGGTAAGGCCAGTCCAGGGCGGCTCGCCCCTGGCGGGTCTGGGCGGAGCTGCCCAAAGGTTCCGACGACCCGCTTGGGTCGTTGGAAGGGGCAGCGGAAGGGAGAGCCCAGCCTTGCTTCCCGCCGGCCCTCTCCGCAAGGCGGCGCCTGAGTCGACAACACCGCGCAGGATCGGCTACCCCGGTCCCTGTCGGGCGAGCCGCCCGCGCACGGAATGGAACCGGTGTCGGGGCGGAGGCGGCGCCGGGCTGCGTCCCGCGCCACCACCTGCCGTCCGGACCGCGTCACCGACTGCTTGGAAACCCGATGGAATCGCGCATCGAGCGCCTGTGCGTCGACAAGGGCCTGAAGATGACGGGGCAGCGCCGCGTGATCGCCCGCGTCCTGTCGGATGCCGAGGACCATCCCGACGTCGAGGAGCTGTATCGTCGCGCGGCCGCGCTGGACGGTCGGATCTCCATCGCCACGGTGTACCGCACGGTGCGGCTGCTGGAGGAGAACGGCATCCTGGCGCGGCGCGACTTCGGCGGCGGCCGGGCGCGCTACGAGCCGACCGAGCACGGCCGGCACTACCACCTGATCGACGTCGACACCGGGCGTGTCATCGAGTTCGAGGACAAGGAGCACGAGCGGCTGATGGCCTCCATCGCGCTCCGGCTCGGCTTCGACCTGGTGTCGCTCCGGCTGGAGCTGTACGGCCGCAGGCCGGTGGCGCCAGCCGTGGCGGCCTCCGCGCCGGGACGCCGCCGCTCCGCCGCGCCAAAACCAGCGGCGGTGGTGCGGCCGCAGCTCCGTCCGGACGTGGCCGAGGAGCGCGGCGCGGTGACGGCGGCGCCGGCTGCGGATGCCGTCCGCCATGGCAGGGCGGGTCGGTGACGGTGCAGTCACGCCTGGCGGAGGTGCGCAGCCGCGACGTGCCGCGCGGCTTCGGCGAGCTGCGCGCCGGCCATCTGGGCGTGCGCATCGCCACCTCGTCGGCCGAGATCGACGCCGTGCAGTCGCTGCGCTACCGGGTGTTCTACGAGGAGATGGGGGCGGAGCCCGGCGCCGAGGCCCGCCTCGCGCGGCGCGACGCGGACGCCTACGACGAGGTCGCCGACCACCTGCTGGTGGTCGACCACGCGATCGGGCCGGGGCCGGAGGGCGTGGTGGGCACTTACCGGCTGATCCGCGAGCACGCGGCGGCGCAGCTCGGGCGGTTCTACTCCGAGAGCGAGTACGACATCTCGCCGATCCTGCGATTCTCCGGGCAGACGCTGGAGCTGGGGCGCTCCTGCGTGACCACGGCGTACCGGTCGGGCGCGGTGATGCAGCTGCTGTGGCGCGGCATCGCGGCCTACGTGTCGCTGCACCACATCGAGGTGATGTTCGGCTGCGCCAGCCTGCCCGGCATCGACCCGGAGCGCCTGGCGACCGAGCTGACCTACCTGTACCACAACCATCTCGCCCCGCCGGCGCTGCGGCCAGTGGCGCTGCCGGGACGCCGTGTAGAGATGCGCCGCATGGCGCCCGAGCTGATCGAGACCGGCAAGCCCCCCGCCTTGCTGCCGCCGCTGATCAAGGGCTACCTCCGGTTGGGCGGCTTCGTCGGCGACGGCGCGGTGATCGACCGGCAGTTCAACACCACCGACGTGGCCGTGGTGGTCAAGACCGATCTGGTCACCGACAAGTACTACCGCCACTACCAGCTTCGCGACGCGCACGACTGAGCGGTGAGGGTGCTCGTGCCGCCTCCGCCGGCTGCCGGCCCGTGCGGGTCCGTGTCCTTGTTGCCGATGCCTCGTGCCGGCCAACGCCCTGGCGCGGGCCTGGCGATGCCGGGCTCGTCGGGCGTGCGTTATGTCTGAGCGCGGGCCGCAGACAAGCGAGGTCATGGCGCAGAGGGTGCAGGATCGCGGACTGGCGGCTGCCGGCCATGGGCGCGGTGCGTCCGCGACCGGGGTGGCGGCGCGGCTGCGGCGGCGCTTGTGGTTGCTGCACGGGTGGCGCGCGGACCTGGCGGCGCTGGCGCTGGGGGCGCTGTCCGCGCTGGCGCTGCCGCCGCTCGGGCTGGTGCCGGTGCTGCTGCTGAGCTTCCCCGGGCTGCTGACGCTGATCGACGCGGCACCGCGCGCCAGGACGGCGTTCCGCCGCGGCTACGCCTTCGGTTTCGGGCACCACCTCGTCGGGCTGTACTGGATCACCGAGGCGATCTTGGTAAAGGCGGACCAGTTCTGGTGGCTTGTGCCGTTCGCGGTGCCGATCACCGCGGCCGGGCTGGCACCGTTCATCGCCCTGCCCTGCGCGGCCTCGCGCCTGGCACCGGCGGGGTGGCGGCGGGCGATGCTGTTCGCCGGGCTGTGGACGCTGGCCGACATCGCGCGCCAGTTCGTGCTCACCGGCTTCCCGTGGAACCCGCTGGGGAGCGTATGGGCGCTGTCCGGGCCGCTGGGCGACGTCATGATCCAGCCGGCCTCCGCGGTGGGCGTGCACGGCCTGACGCTGGCCACCGTGCTGGTGGCGGCCGCACCCGTGCTGGGGCGACGCGCGGTGCTGGGGGCGGTGGCGGTGCTGCTGTCCTGGTCGGGCTTCGGCATCGTGCGCCTGGCCAAGCCGCTGCCCGGTGCGCCGGGCGTGAGCGTGGTGGTGGCGCAGGGCAACGTGTCGGAGGCGGAAAAGCACGACCAGAGCTGGGCGGTGGCCACGTTCCGGCACTACCTCGACATCACGCGCGAGGGCGTGGCGAAGGTGTCGCGCAGGCCCGACGGCACGGCGGGAAGCCCCCTGCGCGGCGAGGATGCAAGGCGCGCGTGGGGTCCGGGCACCGGCGGGTCGGCGGGCCTCGCGGGCGCGGGGCGCATCGTGGTGGTCTGGCCGGAGACTGCCAGTCCGTTCCTGCTGGCGCAGGACGCCAACGCCAGGCTGGCGATCGCGGAGGCGGCCGGTCCGGCGGCGGCCTCGCTGGTGGGCACGGTGCGCTTCGACGATTCCGGGCGGCCGCGCAACAGCCTGGTGGCGGTGCTGCCGGACGGGTCGATCGGCGCGACCTACGACAAGTCGCACCTGGTGCCGTTCGGCGAGTACGTGCCGTCCTGGCTGCCGCTGCTGCAACTGGTGCCGGGAGGCGGATTTGCGCCAGGCCCGGGCATCGTGACCCAGCACGTCGCGGGCGTGCCCGCGTTCGGCGCGCTGATCTGCTACGAGACCATCTTCCCGAGCCAGGTGGTGGACCAGGCGGACCGCCCGGACTGGCTGGTCGAAGTGACCAACGACGCCTGGTTCGGGCTCGGCACCGGGCCAAGGCAGCACCTCGCCAGCGCCAGGCTGCGGGCGGTGGAGGAGGGCCTGCCGCTGGTGCGCGCCGCCAACACCGGCATCAGCGCGGCATTCGACAGCTTCGGGCGAGAGCAGGGGCGACTCGGGCTGGTGCGCCCGGGCACGCTGGTGCTGCCGCTGCCCGGGCGGCTGCCGCCGACAGCCTACGCCAGGCTGGGTCTGCTCATCCCGATCCTGCTGGCGCTGGCGGCGGCGGCGCTCGGCCTGGGCATGGGACGGCGCAAGGGGGCGGCGTCGTTCAGTATATAACGAAAAGCTAATTTTCTGGACTACGCCTGCCAACGCATGAGATCGTTGACAATTCAGGGTTGTGCCGTTAACCTTCTTGCACTCATCAAAACGACAGAGTCACAACCTGATACCGCGCACGGCGTTTGGTGCGTCTCCCCGAAGGATTGTTTGCTCATGGCGCGACCCTCAGACCTCGGCAAGGACATGCTTCCTGGAGAGACCGGGGAGCGCGAAAGCCGGCCCAGCCCGATCGACGTGCATGTCGGCACACGTATCCGGCTGCGCCGCACCCTGATGGGCATGTCGCAGGAGCGACTCGGCGAGGCGCTCGGCCTGACGTTCCAGCAGGTGCAGAAATACGAGCGCGGCGTGAACCGGGTCGGCGCCTCGCGGCTGTTCGACCTGTCGCGGGTGCTCGACGTGCCGATCAGCTTCTTCTTCGACGACATGCCGGAACAACTCACCGCCTCGCACGGCGCCTCGCCGCGCAGCGCCTACAGCGGGTTCGCCGAGCAGCAGCAGGGCTTCGGCGGCGGCGACGACACGCTGAACCGGCGCGAGACCCTGGAGTTGGTGCGCGCCTACTACCGCATTACGGACACCACGATCCGCAAGCGGGTGTTCGAGCTGATCAAGTCGATGACGTCGCAGGACGCCTGACGCCGGGCCGCCCTCGTAGAAGCAAGCAAGGTTGAGGCTCTGTCTCATCCGCCAAAGGTTCGCCTTTGGAATCCAATATTTAAGAGAAGCCAGTCCAGGGGGGCTTCCCCCTGGCGGGTCTGGGCAGAGCCCAGCCTTGCTTTCTTCCGCAGTCAGGTCCCCGCGCTGTCCGATCCTGCCGCGCGCGCGGCAGCGTTCACACCGTCCCACAGACGCTGCGCCGACCCGCCCCCGGGTGCGGCAGGCGCCAGACCCGGCTCGGCCGGCGTATCATCACGAAGCTGCGCGTTGTCGAACACGGGGTTGCGGCTGCGGTGCAGAGCCGCGCGCAGCGAGGCCGCCAGGTCGCGCTTCTCCGCCTCGCCGAGAGCCGCGGCGACCTCCTCGCGGGTACCACTCGCCACCAGCCAGAGCGCCGGGACCCGGCCCGGCCGCTCCTCCAGCACCGCGTTCAGCCAGCCCTGCGGCAGGCTGCGCCGGATCTCGCGCCCGTCGTGGTCGCGGCGCACCACGTGCAGCGCGCGGTCGGTCAGGGTCAGGGTCTCGCTCGACCGCCGCGCGCGGGCGTTAACCCGCAGCAGCAGCACCGCCAGCGCCACGTCGATGACGTCGAACCCGGCCACCGGCCAGGCGTCGAGCAGGGTGAACACCACGGTGACCGCCAGCCCCAGCAGGCACATCGCGCCCACCAGGATCATCATGCCGCGGCGCGACAGGCTGCGGTGCGGCACCACCACGGCCTCGAACAGGGGGGTCTCGGCGGAGTCCACGATAGCTGTCATGTCCATCAGGTCTGGGAACGGGTGGTCAAAAGTCAATCGCAGGAGCAAGCAAGGCCGGGCTCTGCCCGGACCCGCCAGGGGCGAGCCGCCCCTGGACCAGCGTCTTTTAGGTAAAGAACCCGATCCTGCCTTTGGAGACACGAATTTGCGACCTATACGCGAGAGCATCGATGCCCTCGAAGACTCCCTGATCTCCCAGGTCTGGAGCCTGGGGCGCCACGACCCGGAGGTGATCGGCCTATGGGCCGGCGAGGCGGACCTGCCGACCCCGCGTTTCATCAGCGAGGCCGCCATCGCCTCCCTGCGCGCCGGCGACACCTTCTATAGCCACGGGCGCGGCATCGTCGCGATGCGCGCGGCGCTCTCCGACTACCTAGAGCGGCTGTACGGGCGTCCGGTGGCGGAGGACCGCATCGCGCTGACCAGCTCCGGGATGAACGGCGTGATGCTGCTGGCGCAGGCCCTGGTCGGGCCGGGAGACAGCGTGGTCTCGGTCTCGCCGTGCTGGCCGAACCTGCTGCGCGCCCTGGCGATCGCAGGCGCGGAGGTGCGCACCGTAACGCTGGCGCCGGGCGAAGCGGGCTGGACGCTCGACCTGGACGCGCTGTTCGCCGCCTGCGACGCCACCACGCGGATGATCTGCTTCGCCTCGCCAGGCAACCCGACCGGGTGGGTCATGGAGCGGGCGGCGCAGGAAGCGGTGCTGGGCTTTGCCCGGGCGCGGGGGATCTCGGTGCTGGCCGACGAGGTGTACCACCGCCTGGTGTACGACCGGCTGGTTGCGCCCTCGATGCTGGAGATCGCTGAGCCGGAGGACACGGTGTATGTGGTCAACAGCTTCTCCAAGGCCTGGGCGATGACCGGGTGGCGGCTGGGGTGGATCACCTACCCGGCGGGGCAGGCGGCGGCGTTCGAGAAGCTGATTCAGTTCAACACCAGCGGCGCGCCCACCTTCCTGCAGGCCGGCGCGATCGCGGCGCTGCGCGACGGCGAGCCGTTCGTCGCCGAGCTGCTGGACTACTGCCGGGCAGGCCGGGCGATCGCCGAGTCGCGGCTGGCGAGCATGGCGCGGGTGCGGGCGGTGCCGAACAGTGCGTCGTTCTACAGCATGTTCCGCGTCGACGGCGTGGCGGACACGCTGAGCTTCTGCAAGCGCCTGGTGGTCGAGGGCAAGGTCGGCACGGCGCCGGGCGAGGCGTTCGGGCCGGGGGCGGAGGGGCTGACGCGGCTGTGCTACGCCAAGAGCCCGGCCAGGCTGCACGAGGCGATGGACCGGATCGCGGCGTTCGTGGCGGAGTATCAGGAGTAATGCCGGCGAGCCTGATGCGGAGCCGAGGAAGCAAGGAAGGTTGAGGCTCTGCCTCAAACTCCGCCAAAGGCAGGCCTTTGGAATCCATTACTTAAGTAAATCGGTGTCCAGAGGCCTTGGCCTTTGGCGGGTCTGGGCAGAGCCCAGCCTTGCTTTCTGCCTTTCCCTGGCCGTTAGCCGCCCGGCGGCCCGAGCAGCACCGCCCCGTCCGGCCCCGTCTCCACCACGGCGTACCCCCGCGCCAGCAGGTCCACGAGCAGCGGGTCGCGGGCGTGCGGGCCCGGCGTCGTGGCACGGAGGTAGGCGTCGTGGCCGTACTCGAACGTCCCGAACGCCTGCGTGCGCGCCAGCGTGTCGAAATGGGTGATCGACTGGCCGGTGGCGACGCTCTGCTTGAGGTTGAACTGGTCCACCGCGAACGGCTTGCCCGCCCAGAAGCACAGCGACGGCATCTCGCAGCCCGCCAGCCCCGGCGCGGCCCGGATGCGCGCCACCATCGGCTCCCACGACCGCGCCCGGGCCAGGCTGCCGGCCGCCTGGTCCCACGAGCGCGCCAGCGCCCACGGCGCCAGCGCCAGGGCCGGGATCGCCGCCAGCACGGCCAGCGCCGCCGGTCCAGGAGCGCGACCGCGTGTGGCCGGCCCGGCGGCGCCGGCCCGCGACACGGCCAGGCCGGTGGCCAGGCACAGCGCGGCCAACGCCTCGAAGTGGGCGTTGAAGTTCACGCCTTCGCCGAGGCGCTGCACGATCCCGGTCGCCAGCGAGATCGCCACGAACAGTGCCGCGAACAGCATGGGCGGGTCGGCAGAGCGTCGCCGCCGCCGCCAGGCCAGCACGGCGACGCCCAGCATCGGCAGGAACGGCGCCAGCCCGCCGAGCGCGCGGGCCAGCCGGCCAGCCTGGAACACCCTGCGGTGGCCGAGCACGGAGGCGAACGCCTCCGGCCCGTGCAACAGCGCAGTGGCCAGCAGCCCGGCCGCGACCCAGCCCAGCGCCGCCGCCAGCCACATCGCCGCCGCCCGCGGGCGCACCAGGGCCAGCCAGAGCGTCGCCGCCAGCGGCAGGCCGACCAGGCTGTGCTTGACGAAGCCGCCGGCCGCCACGAGCAGCGCCGCCGCCACCAGGCGCCCCGTGGGAAAACGCCCTTCCGTCTGGTGGCGCAGCAGCACCGCGAGCCCGCCCAGCATCAGCGCGTGCGCGAGCCACTGCGGGTCGTCCATCGCCACGTACTCGCGGAAGAACGTCGCCGAGAACAGCAGCAGCAGGCCCGATGCCGCCAGGCTCGCGCGCGTCGTGCCGCCCAGGCGTCGCACGCACAGGCCGACCAGCGCCGCCGACGCGAGCAGCGACGCCGTGGCCACGATGCGGCCGGCAACGATCATGTCGCCGACGACGTAGCGTCCGAGCGCGCCCACCAGGTAAAAGGACAGCGGCGGGTAGTTGTTGAACACCAGACCGTCCGACGGGTAGAGCGCGCCCGCGTCCAGGCCGGCGGCGCGGCTGTCGAAGTAGGCGTTCCAGCCTTCGTTGTAGTTCAGGGGCACGTGCAGCGGGAGCCGCAACAGGGGCTCGAGCAGCAGCAGCGTGATCAGGACGGCGCCGCACAGCAGCAGCCCTGTGTCGCGACGCGACGGGCGAGTCGAGGGGTCGCTGGAGCGCGGCGGCCCGGGGTCGGGAGTCATGGGCTGGTCCGGACATGGAGGGCGATGGCCGACGCGGGCTTGGCCGCGCCGGTCCTAGCGGGCGAGGCCGCGGCGCGGAAGTGGCCCTGCGCGTGGCAAAGAAGCAAGGCTGGGCTCTGCCCAGACCCGCCAGGGGGAAGCCTCCCCTGGACCGGCTTTACTGAGACAAGTGGATTCCAAAGGCCTGCCTTTGGCGGAGTTTGAGGCAGAGCCTCAACCTTCCTTGCTTCCCGCGCCGTCCCGACACGGTGTCTATGGCCTTGCCTGCGCAGGCCCGGCGTCACCATATGGCGCCGCAAACGAGGGGAACGCGGATGCTCTACCAGATGTACGAGTGGCAGCGTCAGTCGATGGCGCCGCTCCGTCTGCTAGCGGATCATGCGCTCGGCCTGCTCGACGCGCCGGGCAACCCTCTGCGCGCCACGCCGATGGGCAAGCTGGTCGCGGCCGGGCTGAACAGCTTTGAGCACGCCACTCGCTCCTTCGCCAAGCCGGGCTTCGGGTTGGACCGCACCACGATCGACGGCGAGGAGGTCGAGGTGTGCGAGGAGGTCGTCGCGCACCGGACCTGGTGCGACCTCAAGCGGTTCCGCCGTGTGGCGTCGCGGCCGGACGACCCGCGCCTGCTGATCGTGGCGCCGATGTCGGGGCACTACGCGACCCTGCTGCGCGGCACCGTCGAGGCGTTCCTGCCGGACCACGACGTGTTCATCACCGACTGGCGCAACGCCCGCGACGTCTCCGTGCTGGAGGAGAACTTCGACCTCGACGACGCCATCGAACACGTCATCGCCTTCACCCAGCTCATCGGGCCGGGCACGCACGTCGTCGCGGTGTGCCAGCCGGCGGTGCCGGTACTCGCCGCCGCCTCGCTGATGAACGCGGAGGCTGACCCAATGGCGCCGGCGAGCATCACCCTGATCGGCGGGCCGATCGACACCCGAGAGGCGCCCACCGCGGTCAACGAGATGGCCAAGCGTCACGACATCGACTGGTTCCGCCGCCACGTCATCCACCCTGCGCCATTCGGCACGATCGGCTGCATGAGGCCGGTCTACCCCGGGTTCCTGCAGCTCGCCGGGTTCCTGTCGATGAACATGGACCGCCACGTCGAGGCGCACTGGGCGATGTTCCAGCACCTCGTCGAAGGCGACGGCGAGTCGCTCGGCTCCAAGCGGGCGTTCTACGACGAGTACATGGCGGTGATGGACCTGTCCGCGGAGTTCTACCTCCAGACCATCGAGACCGTGTTCCACGAGCACAGCCTGCCGCGCGGCACCATGGTCTCGCGCGGCCGGCCGGTGAACCCGGGCGCCATCACCCGCACCGCGCTGCTGACCATCGAGGGCGAGCGCGACGACATCTCCGGGCTCGGGCAGACGCGGGCGGCGCACGCGCTGTGCCACGCGCTGCCGGAGTCGATGCGCGAGCACCGCGAGCAGGCGGGGGTCGGGCACTACGGGCTGTTCAACGGGCGCAGGTTCCGCGAGATGATCGCACCGGCGATCAAGGCGTTCGTCGCGGCGCACCCGGGGTAAGAGAGCAAGGCTAGGGCTCTGCCCTGGACCCGCCAGGGGGAGCCCCCCTGGACCGGCCTCCATCAGGCAAGGCTCGGGGCGAGGTGCCGCCGGCCCAAGTCGATGTTTCCAAAGGCGAGCCTTTGGCGGAGTTTGAGGCAGAGCCTCAACCTTGCTTCCCTACACCCTCAGATGCTGCGGCGGCGCCATGCCGAGGCGGTTCGGGATGTCCCAGACCTCGCGCACGCTGCGCGTCGGCCGGAACCCCGCGCTCAGGTAGGCCGGCAGCGCGTTGGCGTGGTCCGCCGAGCAGGTGTTGACCGTGACCCCGCGCGGCTCCTGCGCCCAGCACAGGTCCACGGCTGCCCGCAGGAACGCGGTGCCCAGCCCGGTGCCGACCGCCCAGGGCATCAGGCCGAAGTAGCTCAGGTTCATGTCGGGACGGCCGCGCCCGTCCAGCTCGAAGAAGCCGGCCGGCTCGGCGCCGCGATACAGTACGTGAATCGACACCAGCGGGTTGGCGAGCAGGAGGCCAAGCTGGTCGTCGGGCATGATCCGGCGCAGCCACCAGGCGTGAGGGCCGCCCACCGTGGCGTAGAGGTAGCGGTAGAACGGCACCGAGCAGCGCGGCACGCACAGCAGTGCCGTGTCCTGCGGCAGGGCGCGGGCGGGGGCGGCCGGCCGCTCCGCCATGCGCAGAAAGGTGACGGTGACGCCGATCCGGGTGACCGGCTCGCGCGCGGCCTGCGCGGACTGCAGCATGGCGCGCGCCTCAGTCATCCAGGAACGACCTCAGCTTGCGGCTGCGGCTGGGGTGCTTGAGCTTGCGCAACGCCTTGGCCTCGATCTGGCGGATGCGCTCCCGGGTGACGTTGAACTGCTGGCCGACTTCCTCCAGCGTGTGGTCGGTGTTCATGCCGATGCCGAAGCGCATGCGCAGCACCCGCTCCTCGCGCGGGGTGAGCGAGGACAGGACGCGGGTGGTGGCCTCTCGCAGGTTGGCCTGCACTGCGGCATCGAGCGGAATGATCGCCGCCTTGTCCTCGATGAAGTCGCCGAGGTGGCTGTCCTCCTCGTCGCCGATCGGCGTCTCCAGACTGATCGGCTCCTTGGCGATCTTGAGGACTTTTCGCACCTTCTCCAGCGGCATCCCGAGCTTTTCCGCCAGCTCCTCTGGGGCGGGCTCGCGGCCGATCTCGTGCAGCATCTGGCGGCTGGTGCGCACCAGCTTGTTGATGGTCTCGATCATGTGCACGGGGATGCGGATGGTGCGCGCCTGGTCGGCGATCGAGCGGGTGATCGCCTGGCGGATCCACCAGGTCGCATAGGTGCTGAACTTGTAGCCGCGACGGTACTCGAACTTGTCGACCGCCTTCATCAAGCCGATGTTGCCCTCCTGGATCAGGTCCAGGAACTGCAGGCCGCGGTTGGTGTACTTCTTGGCGATCGAGATCACGAGACGCAGGTTGGCCTCGATCATCTCCTTCTTGGCGCGCGCGGAGTCCCGCTCGCCGCGGCTGACCGTGGCGTAGACGCGGCGGAACTCCGCAACCGGCAGGCCGGTGTCGTTGGCCACGGTGCCGACGCGGGTGCGCAACTCGGCGACCTGTTCGAAGTGCTTGGCGGCGAACACCTTCCAGCCCTTGCCCGGCAGGTTCGCGACCGTCTCCAACCAGTTCGGGTCCAACTCGTGCTCGCGGTAGCGGGCGAGGAAGTCGTCGCGCGAGATCTTGCAGCTCTCCGCGGTGCGCAGGATCTGCCCTTCGATCTGGTTCAGGCGCTGGTTAAGCTGCTTGAGCTGGGTGACCAGCTCCTCGATGCGGTTATTGTGCAGATGCACCTGCTCGACCTTGCCGACCAGCTCGTCGCGCTGCTTGTCGTAGCTCTTCTCCGAGCGCGAGCTGATCTCCTCGCCGCTGGTGAAGCTGTCGAGCCGGCGCGCCTGCACCTTGTGCAGCTTCTTGTAGAGCGCCTCGATGTCCTCGAAGTTGGCGATCACCTCGGGCTTGAGCTTCTCCTCCAGCGCAGAGAGCGACAGGCTGGTGCCCTCGCCCTCCTCGCCGTCCTCGATCTCCTCCCGGCTCTCCGCTTCGAAGTTGTCGGCGACCCCGTCCGCGGCGCCCTCGCTGACCTCCTCAGGCGGCGGGGCGCCCGCTCCCTGCGTCGCCTCCAGATCGATGATGTCGCGCAGCAGCATCCGCCCGCCCTTGAGCGCCTCGTGCCAGGCGATGATGGCGCGGAAGGTGAGCGGGCTCTCGCACAGCCCGCCGATCATCATGTCGCGGCCGGCCTCGATGCGCTTGGCGATGGCGATCTCGCCCTCGCGCGACAGCAGCTCGACGCTGCCCATCTCGCGCAGGTACATGCGGACCGGGTCGTCGGTGCGGCCGAGGCTCTCCTCGTCGACGTTGCCGGCCGCCTCGCCGCCGCCCTCCGTCTCCGCCTCGCCCTCCGGCTTCTCTAGCTTGGGGGCCTCGCCGCCATCCTCGTCCTCGTTCTCGACGACCTGGATGCCCATCTCGCTGAGCATCGCCATCACGTCCTCGATCTGCTCGGACGACATCTGCTCGGGCGGCAGCACTGCGTTGAGCTCGTCGAAGGTGATGTAGCCCCGCTCCTTGCCGCGGGCGATCAGCCGCTTGACGGCGGCGGACTGGGTGTCGAGCAACGTGGTGTCGGCGTCCTGGTCGGTGGTGGCACCCTCCGCGGTCCCGGCCTGCTTCGTTGCCATGCTCAACACTCCGAATGTTCTGCAGCCCGGCCTGACGACCGGTCGGCGTTCCTCAACCCGTCACGAGGCAGACGGTTGTAGTCCGTTCCGTGCCCGCGTGCAGAAATACGACGCCTCTTACGGGAATCAGGCGCGCGGCATTCCCGCCGTGGCCCTCAGAAGGCGCTCTCCTCGCCCTGGTCGTCATGCCGCAGCTTGTTCAGCGCCGCCGCCAGAGTGGCAAGCCGGCGCTGCGTCGCCTCCGTCAGCGACGCCGCCATGGCGCCTTGTGCCGCGGCGACCTCGCGTTCCAGCTCCGGTCTGTGAAGCTGGCCGAAGTAGCCCCACCACGCGGCCTCCGCCTCCGCCGGCATCGCGTCCGGCAGCGCCGCGGCGGTCAGCCGTTGCGGCGCCATGGCGGTGACCCGCGCCACGTTCTGGGCGAAACCGAAGTGGGCTAGGTGGGCGAGCAGCGCCGCCGATTCAAGTGTGACGGCGTGCTCGGACCAGCGCAGCACCGCGTCACGCAGCCGATCCTGGTCGTCGGGCAGGGTCAGGGTGCACCAGGCCTCCTCCACGTCGTGGATCAGGTCGGGGTGGTGCAGCACGATCGCGGCGAGATGGCGCAATTGCTCCGGCCTGCCCTGCGCCATCTCGCCCCGCCGCCCCGCGCTCAACGCGGGCGAAGACCCCGGGGCGTCCAGGCTCGCCCGGCCTGCCAGCGCGCCGGGAGACCTCGCGGCGTAGGCCCTGGCGCGCGCGGCTTGGCGGCGGGCGTTCAGCAGGCTCCGGAACGTCTGGCGGAACTCGTAGGACAGGGCGGCGTGCGGGATCAGCTTCGCCTTGTCGTCGAGCGCCTGCGCGAGGCGGGCGCGCTGCTCCTCGCTGCCGTCGCCCACCTGCGCCCGGGTGAGCGAGAAGATCGCCGCCGGCAGCGCCGTCTTCGCCGCCAGCACCGCCCGGAACGCCGCCGGGCCGCCGGCGCGCACCAGCGTGTCTGGGTCCTGGCCGCCCGGCAGGGTGGCGATCGACAGGCTGCGCTCCACGCCGAGCAGCGGCAGCGCCACGTCGGCGGCGCGGGCCGCGGCGCGCGTGCCGGCGGTGTCGCCGTCGAAGCACAGCACCGGCGCGGGCGACAGCCGCCACAGCGCCTCCATCTGCTCCGCGGTCAGCGCGGTGCCGAGCGGGGCCACCGCCGCGCCAAACCCCGCCTGGTGCAGGGCGATGACGTCCATGTAGCCCTCCACCGCGACCACCTCGGCCGCGTCCGTGCCCGGCTTCGGCCGCACCGCCTCGCGGGCGCGGTCCAGGCCGTACAGGGTGCGGCGCTTGGAGAACAGCTCGGTCTCCGGGCCGTTGACGTATTTCGGCTGCCCGTCGCCCAGCGTGCGGCCGCCGAAGCTGATGATGCGGCCGGTGCGGTCGCGGATCGGGAACATCACGCGGTTGAAGAACAGCTCGCGCGGCGGGCCGCCGCCGTCGGGCTCGCGCAGCAGGCCGGCCTGGAGGAGCTGCTGCGGGGTGACGCCCTGCGGCGCCAGCTCGGCGGCCAGCGCCCCCCTGCCCTCGCCCGACCAGCCGAGCGCGAACGCCTCGATCGTGGCCTCGGTGAGCCCGCGCCCCAGCAGGTAAGCCAGCGCCCCCGCCCCGTCCGGCGTGCGCAGGCGGCGGCGGTAGGCGGCGCAGGCCGCGTCGAGCACGCCGTGCAGGTCGAGCCGGCGCCGCTCCGCCTCGGCGGCCTCCGGCGTGGGCTTGGGCACGTCGAGCCCGGCCTCGGCGGCCAGCGACTGCACGGCCTCCATGAAGCCCGAGCCCTGGGTCTGCATGACGAAGCTGATGGCGTCGCCGTGCGCGCCGCAGCCGAAGCAGTGGTAGCCGTCCTCGTAAACGTAGAACGAGGGCGATTTCTCGCCGTGGAACGGGCAGCAGCCCTTCCACTGGCGACCGGAGCGCGCGAGTTTGACGCGGCGGCTCACCAGCGCGGACATCGGCGTGCGCGCGCGCAGCTCGTCGAGGAAGTGGGGCGGCAGCGCCATCGCGGCTCAGGCGGTCCGTGCCAGAGGGGGCCGCGTCAAGCCGCCCCGGCTCACGCGGAAAGCCGCGTCTTCACCAGCGCGCCGGCGCGCGCCATGTCGAGCGCCGCCCCATGCCGCGCCCGCAGCTCCGCCATCACCCGGCCCATGTCGCGGGCGGTCGCAGCGCCCGCCGCAGCGACCGCCGCGTCCACGGCGGCGGCCAGGCTGGCGTCGTCGAGCTGGGCGGGCAGGAATTCCTCGATGATCGCGATCTCTGCGCGCTCCTTGTCGGCCAGCTCCGGGCGGCCGCCGAGCACGTACAGTTCCACCGACTCGCGGCGCTGCTTCACCATGCCGCGTAACAGGCCGAGCACGTCGTCGTCGGCCACACGGTCGAGCTTCGGGCGCGCGGCGATGTCGGCGTCCTTCACCCGGGCCAGGATCATCCGCACCGTCGACGTGCGCAGCACGTCGTGGGCGCGCATCGCGGCCTTCAGCATCTCGGAGAAACGGTCGCGCAGGGGGATGTCGGCCATGGGGGTCTCCTCGGGCGCGGCCTGCGCCGGGCAGGTCTTAGCATGGGAGGAGGCAGGGCCGAACAGGAAGCAAGCAAGGCTGGGCTCTGCCCAGACCCGCCAGGGGCGAGCCGCCCCTGGACCGGCCTTACTGAGACAAGTGGATTCCAAAGGCGAGCCTTTGGCGGAGTTTGAGGCAGAGCCTCAATCTTGCTTGCTTTTGGGAGGTTCCATCCCGCCCGCAGGCTGGAAGTTGCCCTGGGAAGTTTCTTCCCGATAGAGTGCGGATATGGGCACAATCGACACCATCATCGCCCGTCTCGGCGGCGCGGACGCGGCGGCCCGGCGCACCGGCGTCGGCACCGAGGCCGTGCGCAAGTGGCGGCAAGCCAGGGCGATCCCGACCCGCCACTGGGCCGCGATCATCGAGGCGACCGGCCTCAGCTTCGCCGAGATGCAGGCGGCCGACCGCGCCGCCGCCGAGCCCGCCGTCGCCGCGACGCAGGCGTCCCCCATGACCCCCCTCAGGAGCGCCGCGCAGATGCAGGACCAGACCGACCCGCCGGGCGCCACGCCGCCGGAGGGTGCCACGGCCCTGCTGGCGCTGGCGGACGGCACGCTGTTCTGGGGCCACGGTTTCGGGGCGCACACCGCGGCGGGCGCGGAGCGGGTGGGCGAGCTGTGCTTCTGCACGGGGATGACCGGCTACCAGGAGACGCTGACCGACCCGTCCTACGCCGGGCAGATCGTGACCTTCACCTTCCCGCACATCGGCAACGTCGGTGCCAACGTGGAGGACCTGGAGGCGACCACGATCGCGGCGCTCGGCTTGGTGGTGCAGCAGGACGTCACCGAGCCGTCGTCGTGGCGCTCGGCGCAGGCCCTGGACGCGTGGCTGCTCGGGCAGGGCGTGCCGGGGATCGCGGGGGTGGACACGCGGGCGCTGACCTTGCGCATCCGCGACGGCGGGCCGCCGAGCGCGGTGCTGGCCCACCCGCGCGACGGGCGGTTCGACATCGCGGCGCTGGTCGAGCGGGCGCGGGCGTGGCCGGGGCTGGAAGGCATGGACCTCGCGAAGCAGGTGTCGTGCACGCAGAGCTACGCCTGGGAGCAGGGCGTCTGGACCTGGCCGGACGGGTTCGGGGTGGGCGGCGGCGGGGCGGGGCGCCACGTCGTCGCGGTGGACTACGGCGCCAAGCGCAACATCCTGCGCTGCCTGGCAGATGCGGGGTGCCGGGTGACGGTGGTGCCGGCGGATGCCAGTGCGGAGGACATCCTGCGCCACAGGCCGGATGGCGTGTTCCTGTCCAACGGGCCGGGCGACCCGGCGGCGACAGGCGCCTATGCGGTGCCGGCGATCCAGGGGGTGCTGGCACAGGAAGTGCCGGTGTTCGGCATCTGCCTGGGGCACCAGTTGCTGGCGCTGGCGTTGGGGGCGAAGACCTACAAGCTGGAGCGGGGGCACCGCGGGGCGAACCAGCCGGTCAAGGATTTGGTGACGGGGCGCGTGGAGATCACCAGCCAGAACCACGGCTTTGCCGTCGATGACGCCTCGCTGCCGGAGGGGGTGGTGGTGACGCACCGCAGCCTGTTCGACGGCAGCAACGAGGGGATCGCGGCCGAGGGGCGCCGCGCGTTCAGCGTGCAGTACCACCCGGAGGCGAGCCCGGGGCCGAGCGACAGCCACCACCTGTTCCGCAGGTTCGTGGCGATGATGGACGAAGGCAAGTAAGGCTGGGCTCTGCCCAGACCCGCAAAGGGTCCGAGGACCCTTTGATCCCATTCCTTAAGTAAAGCCGGTCCAGGGGGGCTCCCCCTGGCGGGTCCAGGGCAGAGCCCTGGCCTTCCTTCCTGTCCGAGGTCACGCCCATGCCCAAGCGCACCGACATAAGTTCGATCATGATCATCGGCGCCGGCCCGATCGTGATCGGCCAGGCCTGCGAGTTCGACTACTCCGGCGCGCAGGCGTGCAAGGCGCTGCGCGAGGAGGGCTACCGGGTGATCCTGGTGAACTCCAACCCGGCGACGATCATGACCGACCCTGGCCTGGCGGACGCGACCTATATCGAGCCGATCACCCCTGAGATCGTCGAGAAGATCATCCTGCGCGAGCGCCCCGACGCGCTGCTGCCGACGATGGGCGGGCAGACGGCGCTGAACGTGGCGATGCGGCTCGACGCGGCGGGGACGCTGGCGAAGCACGGCGTCGAGCTGATCGGGGCCACGGCGGAGGTGATCGACCGCGCCGAGGACCGGCTGAAGTTCCGCGACGCGATGACCGAGATCGGCATCGAGAGCCCGAAGAGCGCCATCGCGCACAGCATGGAGGAGGCACGGGCGGGGCTGGCGCTGGTCGGGCTGCCGACGGTGATCCGGCCGAGCTTCACCATGGGCGGCACCGGCGGCGGCATCGCCTACAACCGCGAGGAGTTCGAGCAGATTGTTGCCAGCGGGCTGGCGGCGTCGCCGACCACGGAGGTGCTGATCGAGGAAAGCGTGCTGGGTTGGAAGGAGTACGAGATGGAGGTGGTCCGCGACCGGGCGGACAACTGCATCATCGTGTGCTCGATCGAGAACGTGGACCCGATGGGCGTGCACACCGGCGACAGCGTCACCGTGGCGCCGGCGCTGACGCTGACCGACCGCGAGTACCAGCGGATGCGCGACGCCTCGATCGCGTGCCTGCGCAAGATCGGCGTGGAGACCGGCGGCTCGAACGTGCAGTTCGGCATCAACCCGGCGGACGGGCGGATGGTGGTGATCGAGATGAACCCGCGGGTGTCGCGCTCCTCGGCGCTGGCGTCCAAGGCGACGGGGTTCCCGATCGCCAGGATCGCGGCCAAGCTGGCGGTGGGCTACACGCTCGACGAGCTGAGCAACGACATCACCCGCACCACGCCGGCCTCCTTCGAGCCGACGATCGACTACGTGGTGGTCAAGATCCCGCGCTTCACGTTCGAGAAGTTCCCCGGCACGCCGCAGCTTCTGTCCACGGCGATGAAGTCGGTGGGCGAGGTGATGTCGATCGGGCGCAGCTTCGCGGAGGCGCTGCAGAAGGGCCTGCGCTCGATGGAGACCGGGCTGCACGGGCTCGACCCTGTGGAGGCTCCCGGTGACGGCGGTGCGGACGCCTTCCGGGCCGCGCTGTCCACGCCGCGGCCGGACCGGCTGCTGATGGCGGGCCAGGCGCTGCGGGCGGGGCTGTCGGTCGAGGACATCCACGAGGCCTGCAAGTTCGACCCGTGGTTCCTGCGCGAGCTGGGGAAGATCGTCGCGGCGGAGCGGGTCGTGGAGCAGGGCGGCCTGCCCGGCGAGGCCGGGTCGATGCGCCGGCTCAAGGCGCTGGGGTTCTCGGACCACCGGCTGGCGCGGCTCGCGGGGCTGGCGGAGACGGAGGTGTTCGCGCACCGCGAGCGCCTGGGGGTGCGAGCGGTGTACAAGCGGATCGACACCTGCGCGGCGGAGTTCCACTCGGCGACGCCATACATGTATTCCACCTACGAGGGCGGCTTCGGCGTGCCGGCGTGCGAGTCCGACCCCACGGACCGGCGCAAGATCGTGATCCTGGGCGGCGGGCCGAACCGCATCGGGCAGGGCATCGAGTTCGACTACTGCTGCGTGCACGCCGCCTACGCGCTCAAGGAGGCGGGGTTCGAGACCATCATGGTCAACTGCAACCCGGAGACGGTGAGCACGGACTACGACACCTCGGACCGGCTGTATTTCGAGCCGCTCACCGGCGAGGACGTCACCGCCCTGGTCAGGCGCGAGCAGGAGCGCGGCGAGGTGCTCGGCTGCATCGTGCAGTACGGCGGCCAGACGCCGCTCAAGCTGAGCCAGTCGCTGGCGGCGGCGGGCATCCCTGTGCTGGGCACCACGGCGGACTCGATCGACATGGCGGAGGACCGCGAGCGGTTCCAGACGCTGCTGCGCGCGCTCGGCCTGCGCCAGCCGGAGAACGGCACAGCGCGCTCGGCCGCGGAGGCGGAGGCGGTGGCGGAGCGGATCGGCTACCCGGTGGTGGTGCGGCCGTCGTACGTGCTGGGCGGGCGGGCGATGGAGATCGTGCACGAGCACACGCAGCTCGCGCGCTACATGGAGCGCTCCGGCAAGGCGTCGCTGGAGTCAGGGCCGATCCTGCTCGACCGCTACCTCAACGACGCGACAGAGGTGGACGTGGACTGCATCTGCGACGGCGAGCGGGTCTATGTCGCGGGCGTCATGGAGCACATCGAGGAGGCCGGCATCCACTCCGGTGACAGCGCGTGCTCGCTGCCGCCGTACTCGCTGTCGCCGGCGATCGTGGGCGAGCTGCGGGTGCAGACCGAGGCGATGGCCAGGGCGCTCGGCGTGGTCGGGCTGATGAACGTGCAGTTCGCGATCAAGGGCGAGGACATCTACGTGCTCGAGGTCAACCCGCGGGCGTCGCGCACGGTGCCGTTCGTGGCCAAGGCGACCGGGGTGCCGGTGGCCAAGATCGGCGCGCGGGTGATGGCGGGGGCGAAACTGGCGGAATTCCGGCTGGACGACCAGGCGATCGCGCCGCACGTCGCGGTCAAGGAGGCGGTGTTCCCGTTCAACCGTTTTCCCAATGTCGACACCATCCTCGGCCCGGAGATGAAATCCACCGGCGAGGTGATGGGGCTGGACTCCTCCTTCGAGCGTGCCTTCGCCAAGGCGCAGCTCGGGGCGGGGGTGAAGCTGCCGGACTCGGGCACGGTGTTCATCTCGGTGCGGGACGGCGACAAGGCGGCGCTGCTGGCGATGTCGCGCCGGCTGATCGACATGGGGTTTTCCGTCCTGGCGACGCGGGGTACGGCGGCGAAGCTGCGCGACGCGGGGCTGGCGGCGAAGGTCGTCAACAAGGTGCTGGAGGGCCGGCCGCACTGCGTCGACGCAATCCGCTCCGGCGACGTGCAGCTCGTCATCAACACCGCCGCCGGGGCGCAGTCCGTGACCGACAGCTTCGACATCCGCCGCTCGGCGCTGACGATGGGGGTGCCGCACTACACGACGATCGCGGGCGCCAGGGCGGCGGTGCACGCGATCGCGGCGCTGCGGGCGGGAACGCTTGAAGTCGCGCCGCTGCAGTCCTACTTTCGCGGATCGTTCTGACCGAGGCGGCCGGAAGTGTCCGGCCACGCTTGGTCCGTTTTCCAGATGACGCCCAGACTGCTTGAGGATTCCGCGACTTGCAGAAATTTCCGATGACCGGCCCGGGCCTGGTTCGGCTTGAGGACGAGTTGAGGCTGCTGCGCAGCGAGGAGCGGCCCTCGGTGATCCGCGCGATCGCCGAGGCGCGCAGCCACGGCGACCTGTCGGAGAACGCGGAGTACCACGCGGCCCGCGACCGGCAGTCGTTCATCGAGGGGCGCATTCAGGAGCTGGAGGAGATCGTCTCGCTGGCCGAGGTGATCGACCCGTCCACGCTGTCGGGCGACCACGTCAAGTTCGGCGCGCACGTCACGCTGGTGGACGAGGAGACCGACAAGGAAGCGACCTACCAGATCGTCGGCGTGCACGAGGCGGACCTGAAGCTCCAGCGCCTGTCGGTGTCCTCGCCGCTGGCCAAGGCGCTGATCGGCAAGAAGGCGGGCGACACCATCTCGGTGCCGGCGCCGGGCGGCGACCGGTCCTACGAGATCCTGAAGCTGCGCTTCGGCTGAGGCTTGGGTTGTACAAGGAAGGAAGGCCACGGGCGCTGCCCCTGGCCCCCGCCAAAGGCGAAGCCTTCGGAAACCTGGGTTTAAGTCTTTCCTTATTTGCGCCGGTCCAGGGCAGAGCCCTGGCCTTGCTTCCTTGATCGCCCTGTCCGACGTGCAGGACGCCGTCGCGCGCATCGCGGGCCGCGTGCTGCGTACCCCGTCCCTGCCCTCGCTGGCGCTGTCGCGCGCGACCGGGGCGGAGGTCACGCTCAAGCTGGAGAACCTCCAGGCGATCGGCTCCTTCAAGGAGCGCGGCGCGGCCAACAAGCTGGCGCTGCTGACGGCGTCCGAGCGGGCGCGCGGCGTGATCGCGGCCTCCGCCGGCAACCACGCGCAGGGGGTGGCGCGCCACGCCCAGCTCGCGGGGATCGCGGCGACCATCGTGATGCCGCGCCACACGCCGGCGGCCAAGGTGACGCGCACCGCGGCCTGGGGCGCGCGGGTGGTGATGTGGGGCGAGGACTTCGCCGAGGCGGCGGCGCACGCGGTCGGGCTGGCGGAGGCGCAGGGCCTGGTGTTCGTGCACCCCTACGACGACCCGGCGGTGATGGCGGGACAGGGCACGCTGGCGCTGGAGCTGCTGGAGGACGCGCCCAGGATCGAGATGCTGGTGGTGCCGGTCGGCGGCGGCGGCATGATCGCGGGGTGCGCCACGGCGGTGGCGGGCCTGCGGCCGGACGTCGAGGTGATCGGCGTGCAGGTGGACTCCTACGCCTCCCTGGCGGCACGCGAGGACGGGGTGCCGGCGCCGTGGGGCGGGCCGACCATCGCCGAGGGGATCGCGGTGTCGCAGGTCGGCGCCTACCCGCTGGAGGTGATCCGGGCGCGGGTGAGCGAGGTGCTGCGCGTGCCGGAGCGCGGCGTGGAGGACGCGATCGCGCTGCTGGCGGAGGGCGCCAAGCTGGTCGCGGAGGGCGCGGGGGCGGCCGGGATCGCGGCGCTATTGGCATACCCGGAGCGGTTCCGCGGGCGGCGCGTGGCCACGGTGATCTGCGGGGGCAACATCGACCCACGCATCCTGGCCAACGTGCTGCTGCGCAACCTGCTGCGCGACGGGCGGCTGCTGCGGCTGCGAATGCAGATCCCGGACCGGCCGGGCGTGCTGGCCGACATCTCCGGTCGCATCGGCGCCATGGGAGGCAACATCATCGAGGTGCTGCACCAGCGGCTGTTCGCGGCGGCCAGCGTGCAGGCGGCGGAGCTGGAGGTGATGGTCGAGGCGCGCGACCCGCTGCACGCCAACGACATCGCGGCGTCGCTGGCGGAGCGGTATGTCGTGCAGAGAGTATAGAAAGTAAGCAAGGCTGGGCTCTGCCCAGACCCGCCAGGGGCGAACCGCCCCTGGACCGGCTTTATTTAGTAGTGGATTCCAAAGGCCTGCCTTTGGCGGAGTTTGAGGCAGAGCCTCAAACTTGCTTGCTCAGCTTTGCGGCTCGAACTTCATCGCCGCGCCGTTCATGCAGTAGCGCAGCCCGGTCGGCCGCGGCCCGTCCGGGAACACGTGTCCCAGGTGCCCGCCGCAGCGCGCGCAGTGCACCTCGGTGCGCGACATCATCAGCCCGCGGTCCTCCTGCGTGGCCACGGCGCCCTCGGCCACGGGCGCGGTGAAGGAGGGCCAGCCGGTGCCGCTGTCGAACTTGGCGCCTGACGCGAACAGGGCGGCGTCGCAGCCGGCGCAGAGGAACTGCCCGACGCGCTTCTCGCGGTCGAGCGGGCTGGTGCCGGCGCGCTCCGTGCCGTGACGGCGCAGCACGCGGTACTGCTCGGGGGTGAGGCGCTGCTGCCACTCCGCCTCGTCGTGGCTGACTTCGTAGGCCTGGGCCGGCGCGGCCTTGGCGCTGCCAAACACGCTCATGGTGGTTCTCCCGCTGTCTGCCGCCTCACCCGGGCGGCGCCATGAACGCGAAATGGGGCGCGGCGGCGGGAAACGCCAGGGTCCGGGCTGCATTGGCGAGGCCGATGGTCGCGCTCTACCGGAGAATGGGCCAGCGGGGTGGGGCATAGGGCTCCGGGCTCAGCCAGGCAGCAGGGAAGGCTGGGCTCTGCCCAGACTCGCCAAAGGCAAGCCTTTGGAAACCGATTTACTTAGGCAATGGATTCCAAAGGCGAGCCTTTGGCGGAGTTTGAGGCCCACGCTTGAAGGCGGGGCCTCAACCTTGCCTGCTTCGTCCCGCGTCCTGGCCCCCCCGGTCAGGCCGGCGTGGCGAGGTGGTGGTAGGCGCGGCCCAGGTAGATCAGGGCCTCCTCGATGCGGCCGGTGCGGATGGCCTCGACCTCGCAGAACAGCACGCTGTGGGTGCCGATCTCGGTGACCTGGGCAATACGGCAGTCGAAGGCGACGCCGGCGTCCTCCAGCACCGGGGCGCCGGTGCTGAGCGTGCTCCAGCGCGCGGCGGCGAAGCGGGCGGAGGAGTCCAGCGGGCCGGCGAACGCGGCGGACAGCGCCTCGTGGCGGGCGGTGAGCACGTTGACGCAGAGCACGCCGTTGCGCTTGAAACGCTCGTTGTTGCGGCCGGTGCGATTGAGGCACACCAGCAGCGTGGGCGGGTCGTCGGTGACGCTGCACACCGAGGACGCGGTGAAGCCGCAGCGGCCGGCGGCGCCGTCACTGGTGACGACGTTCACCGCGGCGCCGAGCCGGGCCATGGCGTCGCGGTACGCGTCCCGGCCGACGGCGAGCGGGCCGGGCGAGATCTGCCCGGCCGGCCTGGTGTCGGGACCAGACGTATCGGACAGGGCAGTGCCAGGCCCGGCGCCGGCGACGGTCACGCGGCTCAGGCCAGGCCGCTGAACAGCGCCGTGGACAGGTAGCGCTCGGCAAAGGAGGGCACGATGCCGACCAGGAGCCTGCCGGCGAAGCGCGACTCGCGCGCCAGGTCCAGCATGGCGTGCAGCACGGCGCCGGACGAGATGCCGATCGGGATGCCCTCGGTGCGAGCGCAGCGCCGGGCGGCGGCGATCGAGTTGCGCTCGGAGACCGTGAGCACGGCGTCGAGCAGGGGCAGGTCGAGCACAGACGGACTGAAGCCCGGGCCGATGCCCTGGATGCCGTGCGGGCCTGGCTCGTCGCCGTTGAGCACGGCCGACTCCGCGGGCTCAATGCCGATGACCTCCAGCCCGGGACGGCGCGGCTTGAGGGCGCGGGCGATGCCGGTGAGCGTGCCGCCGGTGCCGAGGCCGCCGATCACCGCGTTCACCTCGCCGGCGGTGTCGGCCCAGATCTCCTCCGCCGTGGTGGCGGCGTGGACCTGGGGGTTGGCGGGGTTGTCGAACTGGCGCGGCATCCAGGCGCCGGGCGTGGAGGCCACGATCTGCTCGGCGCGGGCGATGGCGCCGGCCATGCCGGTCTGCGTCGGCGTCAGCTCGATCTGGGCGTCCATCAGGCGCATCATGCGGCGGCGCTCGACCGAGGCCCCCTCCGGCATGGTGACGATCAGGCGGTAGCCCTTGGCGGCGGCGACAAAGGCGAGCGCAATGCCGGTGTTGCCCGAGGTCGGCTCGACCAGGACGGAGCGCTCCGGCGAGATCAGGCCCTCCCGCTCGGCAGCCTCCACCATCGCCAGGCCGATGCGGTCCTTGACCGAGCCGAGCGGGTTGAAGAACTCCAGCTTGAGCGCGAGGCGAGCGTCGAGACCCTCCTCCGCCTCCAGGCGCGGCAGGCGCACCAGCGGCGTGCCGCCAACCGTGTCGAGGATGCTGTCGTAGATCCGGCCGCGCGGCGCCATGCGCGGCTGCACGGCAGGGACGTCGTGGCCGCCCGGCGTCTCGCGGTCGCGCAGGACGGTGGTCTGCCGCGGAAATGCGTTCATCTGGCGTGACATCCGGCCCGAGTTGGCACATGTCTCGGACTGCGTCTTGCGAGCGGTCCGGGGCCGCGACCGTGGGTCAGTCGGGCCCGTGCGTGGGAAGCGAGAGGGGCGTGGGGAGGGAGATGGGGATGCTGGTGCGCCGCGACAGGGCGATGGTGGCCGTGCTCATCATGCTCGATGTCGGGTTCCACGCCGGGCGCGGCAGCACGGTGAGCGCCGCCGAGATCGCCGAGCGCGCCGGCCTGGCGCGGCGCGGCATCGAGCCGCTGCTGCAGACCCTGTCGCGCTCCGGCCTGCTGGAGAGCGTGCGCGGACCACGCGGCGGCTACCGCCTGGGACGCGCCCGGCGCGACATCTGCCTGTGCGACGTGGTGCGGACCGCGATCGCGGAGGACTCCTGCAGCGAGGACGGGCCGCGCGGCGAACTGCAGGACGCGGTGGTGGACAAGCTCTGGCATGAACTCGATGCCTCACTGTGCGAGCGGTTGCAGACGATGACGCTCGACGACCTTTTACGCCGCGCAGAAGCAGCCGGGCTGCGCCGGCCGTTGGCGGAACCAATCAGCTTCTCTATATGATCGCCAAACCACGGTCGCAAGCCGTGGTTGCAGCAAATACGCAGACGCTCCTCGTGGAGTTCCGACCGGCGCGGCCGGGCGGCGGGAGCGCCGCGCAGCACGGGGCTCGCCATGACCATCCAGCTTGGGCAGATCGCGCCGGACTTCGAGCAGGACAGCACGCGAGGGCGCATCCGGTTTCACGACTGGCTCGGCGGTTCCTGGGCGGTGCTATTCAGCCATCCGCGCGATTTCACGCCGGTCTGCACCACGGAGCTGGGCGTGGTGGCGCGGCTCGGTCCGGAGTGGCGGCGGCGCAACGTCAAGGTGATCGGCCTTTCCGTGGACCCTTCTGATCGCCACGCCGCCTGGGAGGCCGACATCGCCGAGACCCAGGGCTCGGTCGTGGACTTTCCGATGATCGCCGACCAGGACCGCAAGGTCGCCACACTATACGGCATGGTGCATCCGGACGCGAACCCCGAGGTGACTGTGCGCACCGTGTTCGTGATCGACCCGGCGAAGAAGGTCCGGCTCACGCTGTGCTACCCGCCGAGCGCCGGACGCAACTTCGACGAGGTGCTGCGGGTGCTCGACAGCCTGCAGCTCACCGATACCCACAAGGTGACGACGCCCGGCAACTGGACACAGGGGGAGAAGGTCATCATCTCGCCGGCAGTGTCGGACGAGGACGCGGCGAGGCGCTTCCCGCAGGGGTGGGTCACGCTGAAGCCTTACCTGCGGATGGTGGAGCAGCCGGAGCTGCCGGCGGCGGTGAGCAAGAAAGGTTGAGGCTCTGCCTCAAACTCCGCCAAAGGCTCGCCTTTGGAATCCACTTGTTTAAGTAAATTGGTGTCCAGAGGCCTTGGCCTTTGGCGGGTTTGGGCAGAGCCCAGCCTTATTTTCTGTGTCTTGGCGGCGCGGCCGGTTTTCCCGGCGCGAACGGATCGGAGGCGGCGATGGCCGAGGCAAAGCTTTCCGCGGTGGAGCACCTGAAGCTGGCGAGCCACGGCCTGCGTGGCCGGCTGGCGGAGGAGCTGGCAGAGGGCGGCCTCCAGGTCAGCGAGGACGCCTATAACCTGCTCAAGTTCCACGGCAGCTACGAGCAGTTCGACCGCGACACGTCGACGCCGCGCAAACAGGCGGGGCTGGAGAAGGAGTACCAGTTCATGCTGCGCGTCCGCATGCCCGGCGGGCAGATGACGGCCGCGCAGTACCTCGGGCTGGACCGGCTGGCCGACGACCGGGCGAACTCGACGCTGCGCATCACCACGCGCCAGGGCATCCAGTTCCACGGCATCCTCAAGGGCGACCTCAAGCCCGCCGTCGCCGCGATCAATCACACGCTGCTGAGCACGATGAACGCGTGCGGCGACGTGAGCCGCAACGTGATGGCGACCCCTGCCCCACGGCGCGACGCGCAGCACCTGCGCCTGCACGCCGACGCGCGGATGCTGGCCGACGCGCTGCGGCCGCGCTCGCGGGCGTACTACCAGATCTTCATGGACGAGCTGCCGGACCCGCGCATCGACGAGACCGAGGCGCTGTATGGCGAAACCTACCTGCCGCGCAAGTTCAAGATCGGCCTGGTGGTGCCCTCGGACAACACGGTGGACGTGCTGAGCAACGACCTCGGCCTGGTCGCGGTGTTCGACGACGAGGGGCGTGGCGACACCCTGCTCGGCTACAATTTCATGCTCGGCGGCGGGCAGGGCATGACGCACAACAACGCCCGCACCTTCCCGCGCCTGGCGACGCCGGTGGCGTTCGTGCCGGCGCCAGACCTGTTGCGCGGCGTGGAGGCGGTCATCCGGCTGCAGCGCGACCACGGCGACCGCACCAACCGGCGGCGGGCGCGGCTCAAGTATGTCGTGGCGGACCAGGGGCCGGAGTGGGTGGCGCGCACGCTCGCCGAGTACTACGGGGCCGAGATGGAGCCGGCGCGCGTGCTGCCGCCGCTGCGGGTGCCGGAGCTGCTCGGCTGGCACGAGCAGGGCGACGGACTGTGGTGGCTCGGCGTGCCGGTGCCGTCCGGGCGGATCGCGGACCACGAGGGCGGCGCGCGCATCCGCACCGCGCTGCGCGAGGCGGTCGAGCAGTTCGGCTGCGATCCGGCGATGACGCCGCAGCAGGACGTGCTGCTGACCAACCTGCGCGGCGAGGACCGGGACGCGCTCGACGCGCTGCTGCGCGGGCACGGAGTGGTCGCAGCCGAGGCGATGAGCTCGTTCGCGCGCTTTGCCCTGGCGTGCCCGGCGCTGCCGACCTGCGGGCTCGCGCTGACCGAGGCGGAGCGGGTGCAGCCGGAGTTCGTGGCCAGGATCGACGCGGTGCTGGCGCGGCACGGGCTGGGCGAGCGCCAGATCAGCCTGCGGATCACCGGATGCCCGAACGGCTGCTGCCGTTCCTACTCGGGCGACATCGGCATGGTCGGGCGGATGCCGGGGTTCTACGCGCTCTACGTCGGCGGCGACTTCGAGGGCACGCGGCTGTCGTTCAAGCTGCTGGAGAAGGTGGCGGCGGCGGAGGTGGTGCCGACGCTTGCGCCGCTGCTGGCGGCCTGGGCGGCGCAGGGCGCGGCAGACGAGGGGTTCGGGGACTACTGCACCCGGGTCGGGCTGGACGGGCTGCTGGCGATGCTGCCACAGGCGGAGTCGGCGGCGGCGTAGGCAAGGTTGAGGCTCTGCCTCAAACTCCGCCAAAGGCTCGCCTTTGGAATCTACTTATCTAAGTAAAGCCGGTCCAGTGGGGCTTCCCCCTGGCGGGTCTGGGCAGAGCCCAGCCTCGCTTGCTGCCTGCTACCTCGTCGGCGGCGCAGGGTGGCCCGACGTGTAGGCCTGGCCCACCGGGGTCACGACCACGGTCAGGTGCAGCAGGCTGTCCACCTTCGTGGTGCGCAGGCGGATGATGAAGCTGTCGTTGCCGACGAAGCCGCGGGTCGGCGTGTAGTCGATGTCGGTCTTGTTGCCCACGGTATGGATCAGCGGCTTGCCGTGCGTGGGCGGGGCGGTCACCAGGCCAACCTCGAACGGGCGCCCGGACTGGTCGGACAGGGCGGCGGCGCAGAAGCCGCCATCGTTGGTCACCGTCATCGTGGTGGTCGACTCGCCGCCGTCGTGCAGCACGATCGGCGTGACCTCGCAGGCGCGGGCCGGGACGCGGCCGTAGAGGTCGGGCGAGGGCGCCGCCTCCTCGACGATGCCGGGCTTGGGCGCGCAGCCCTGCAGCGACGCGACCCCCACCAAGGTCGCCGAAAGAGCGAGTCGAATCCTTGCGCCTGTCACGTTGCCTGTCTCCACTGCCCGGCCTGTCGCCCGCGGAGGCGCATGGCCTGCACCCCTCCGGCGGCGACACCGATAGCCCGGCGCGGCGGCGAGGGATAGGTGGCGTGGCCGACCTCCCGACCGGATTTGCCGGAGGGCGGAGGCCGCGCTACAGGCAGGCCGCGCAGGATGCGGCGTCGGCGCAACAGCGGCGTTGCAGTGTCGATCGTGGAGCGACTTTGTTGTTGCATTTCCTTGTCGTAGACGGCCTAGCTCACGCAAAGCTTCATGGTGGCGACCCGGCCGGCGGGCGCTGCACCCGTCTCGATTCTGGGAGATCTCCATGCGTATCCTGATGTCCGGCCTGCTCGCTGCCAGCCTGCTGGGCAGCCAGCTTGCCACCGCCGCCGAGCAGTGCGCCCGCCCGGCCGACCGCACTGCGTTCGACATGCAGGGCCTGAAGAGCGAGCTGATGGTCACGGCGCTGTCGTGCGGCGTGCAGCCCCGATACAATGCGTTCATCACCCGGTTCCGCACCGACCTTGGCGTGCAGGAAAAGGCGCTGAACACCTACTTCTCGCGCTCCTATGGCCGGTCCGGGCAGAAGGCGCACGATGACTACGTGACGCAGCTCGCCAACGAGCAGAGCAGCGACGGCCTGAAGGCCGGCACCGCGTTCTGTGCCCGCAACGTCGGCATGTTCGACGAGGTGCAGGCGCTGCGCGGGGCGTCCGAGGTGTCGAGCTACGTGACGGGCAAGGACATCATCCAGCCCGTGTCGCTGCAGGAATGCGGCGCTGGCGAGACGACCGGGCGAGCGGGCGTGCACCAGGTCAGCGCCAAACGCACCGTGCCGCACCATAAGAAGTAGGATACGGTAAGGGCCTTGCGTGCGGGCTTCAGCAAGCAAGGCCGGGCTCTGCCCAGACCCGCCAAAGGCCCCCTCTTCCAAGCATGGGCCTCTGGACACCAATTTACTGAAGTAAGGCCGGTCCAGGGGCGCTGCCCCTGGCGGAGTTTGAGGCAGCGCCTCAACCTTGCTTATTTTTTCCGTCCGGTGCTCAGACCTAGTGCAGGATGATCTCGACGCGCCGGTTCTGCGGCTCGCGCACACCTTGCGCGGTCGGCACCAGGGGGCTCGCCTCGCCGTAGCCGTGGATGGCGATCTCGGACTTCGCCACGCCGTCGTGGATCAGCTCGGCCTCGACGCTCTCGGCGCGGCGGGTCGACAGGCGCTGGTTGTAGGCGGCGGTGCCGGAGAGGTCGGTGTAGCCGTTGACCTCGATGCGTGTGGTCTGCACGCGGGTGGAGGCCTGCGCCGCCTCGGAGATGATCTGGCGGGCGCGGCTGGTCAGGTCGGCGCGGTCCCAGTCGAAGAACACCAGGTAGGTGCGCGCGGCTGCAGGCAGCGCCGGCCGCGACACCGCGACCGCGGGGGGCGGCGCGGCCGGACCGGGCGGGTTGAACTCGTAGCGCAGCCCGACCAGGAAGCTGTGGTTGTAGTCCGAGGTGATGTCGACGTTGCCGCGCGCGACGCCCTGCGCACGCCGGCCGAAGCTGCCCTGCGTGCCCGACGAGCCGGCGTTGAACTGCTCCGGGCCGATCACGCTCATGAAGCGGTACTCCGCGGTCAGCGACAGGCCTGGCAGGTAGGAGACCGGGAAGGCGGTGCCGAAGATCCCCTGGTAGGCCACGTTGCCGTAGGTGCCGCTGGCGCTCTCCGCGAAGTTCGCGTTGGTGGCGATGGCCTGCACGTGGTCCCAGCGGGTCCAGCTATAGCCGGCGCCGACGCCGAAATACGGGTAGATCCAGTTGAAGCCGATATCCATGTCGAACAGGGCGTTGACCATGACGCCGTAGTTCTGCTGCTCGCCGCCGGCGCGCGTGGGATAGGGCGTGCCGAGAAAGTGCTGCACGCCATTGTAGCGCCAGTTACCCTCGGCCTCCACGCGCAGGCCGTTGCCGAAACCGTAGCCGGCACTGCCGAGTGCCGCGGCGCCGACGTCGAAGCGTTCCTTGCCGCCCGGGAACTCCGGCGACAGGCGCACGGTCTCGTCCTGCAGCACATTCCCGCCGCCACCCGCGCCGACATACAGGCCGCTCACCGGCTGCGCGGATGCGGTCCCGGCCAGTAGGAACGGCGCGCCGAGAAGGGTTGCAGACACCAGAACGACGCGCAGCCTCATCAGAACTCTCCAGTGGTCAATCCGGCACCACATGCCTCGGTCGTCCTGCGGTAACGTGGTGGATCGCATTCGGCCACACCAGGGGATTGTCGCCACCGTGTTTTCAGGTGTTTGTGGCCACGCCGCCACAGCACCGAACGAGGAAGGGCGCCGCGCGGCGCCCTTCCGGTCTCGTAGCCGACGCGGAAGCATGCCCCGCACCCGGGAGCCGCTCCACTTGCCGCATGGTGATTGCGATCAGTGCAGGATGATCTCGACGCGGCGGTTCTGCGGCTCGCGCACACCCTGCGCGGTGGGAACCAGCGGGTTGCTCTCGCCGTAGCCATGGATGGCGATCTCGCCGCGCGGCACGCCGTCGCGGACCAGCTCCGCCTCCACGCTCTGGGCACGGCGGATTGACAGGCGCTGGTTGTAGACGGCGGTGCCGGAGAGGTCGGTGTAGCCGTTGACCTCGATGCGCGTGGTCTGCACGCGGGTCGAGGCAGTGGCGGCCTCGCGGATGATCTGACGGGCGCGGCTGGTCAGGTCGGCGCGGTCCCAGTCGAAGAACACCAGGTAGGTGCGGGCCGGCGTCACCGGCGGCGTCGCCACCGGGGTGGGCGCGGGCGGCGGCGGCGGCGGGGCGGCGTTGAAGGCGTAGCGGATGCCGATCAGGCCGGCGTTGTTCGAGAGGCCGTCGGTGCGGATGCGGATGCCGTGCTCGAACCGCGGGGCGAAGTACTGGCCGTTGAAGTCGACCACGCCGGGCGTCCTCACGTAGCGGTACTCTGCCGTGACCGCGAGACCTGGCACTTCGGCGATGTTGTAGGCCAGGCCGGCGATGCCCTGCACCGCGAAGTTGCCGCCCGAGCCGGTGGAGCGCGCGTAGAACGGCGCGGGGGCGCCGGAAGAGAAGCGCATGTTGTTCATCTTTGCCTGCTCGTAGCCGGCGCCGACGCCCAGGTAAGGGGCAAGCCCCAGCGCGCCGAGAGGCGACAGGTCGAAGTCGTAGAGAACGTTGACGAAGCCGCCGTACTGCTGCTCCTCGCCGCCGGCGGAGTAGAAGCCGACGTGGCTGAGCTTGTTCTGGCGGAAGTCGCCCTGGATCTCGGCGCGCAGGCCATTGCCGAACCCGTAGCCGACGCTGCCGCTGAACACCGGGCCGACTTCGGTGCGGATCGAGCTGCTGCGCCCGCCGAGGGGGGCGCCCGAGCGGCCCACCGCCCCGGCCGGGAAGCTGGAGCTGCGCAGGCCCTGGTCATCCAGAACGTTGGCGCCGGCGCCGGCGCTGATGTACAGGCCGCTCACCGGCTGCGCCAGGGCGGCGACAGGGGCCGCCAGGATGCTCGCCGCCAGAAGCGCGTTGCGGAGCGTCATGGTTCAGTCTCCTCGTGGGCGATGCCCGTGTTCACACGCGGCGGGGGTCGGTGCCAACCGCTGCGGCAGTCACTCGTTGCATTCCAATATGACGCATCGGGGCTGGCTGTGGGAGACGCCTGTGGCGGATTGCCGACGAATGTGTCCGCGTTGCAACAGCGGGTGCGCAGTTCCGCCACAGTCCTGTCACGTTCAGCCAGGCTCAGGCGATCCTCGCCTCGAATGGCGGCAGCAGGTCGGGGGCGTCGAACTCGACCACCCACAGGTCGGGGTCGTTGCCCACCTGCCTGGCGACATAAGAATCGACGGTCGCGTCGTCCACCGGGTCGGCGCCGGTGCCGCGCATCCACCCCGCGCCGCCGTCGGGCAGCCGTACCTGGCTGAGCACGCACAGCCCGCCGCGGCCGCGCAGCACCGCGAGGATGCCGCCGGCGTCCTCGTCGCCGCGGCGCAGCACCGCGCCCGGCCGGCCGCCCAGGTCCGCCAGGCGCAACGCGGCGCGCACCCACAGCCCTGCCTTCAGCCTCGGCTCGCCCATTGGCGTGTCTCCTGTTGCGGACTGGTCGACACAGGCGGCATGGCGGAGGCAGGAAGCAAGCAAGGTTGAGGCTCTGCCTCAAACTCCGCCAAAGGCTCGCCTTTGGAATCCAATACTTAGATAAGGCCAGTCCAGGGAGGCTCCCCTTGGCGGGTCCCCGCTTCCAGGCATGGGGCAGAGCCCTGGCCTTGTTTCCTGCCCGGCCGCCGTGTCGCGATGTTGCAACGCCAGCGCGCGCCGCGCATCCTCTACAACCTGGAATGGCCGCCCGGACGATCTGCGGGCGCAGAGGGAGCGCGACCGACCCATGGACACTGTGACGCCCGAGACGCCCGAGCTGCCGCCCGCCGACTCGCCGGATCGCCGCGCGCCGGCCAACCCCGTAGCAGAATTCCGCAGCCGTATTCTCGACCGCCTCACCTACGAGGTCGGCAAGGACCCCGAGACCGCCAGCGAGCGCGACTGGTTCGTGGCGATCGCGCTGGCCACGCGCGACAGCGTGGTCGACGGCTGGATCGCCTGCAACCGCGAGGCCGCCCGCAGCGGGGCCAAGCGGGTGTACTATCTCTCGCTCGAGTTCCTGATCGGCCGCCTGCTGTTCGACGCGCTCGGCAACCTCGGCATCCTGGAGCTGGCGCGCGAGGCGCTGGCCGGGCTGGGCGTCGACCTCGACCGCGTCAGGTTGCAGGAGCCGGACGCGGGGCTGGGCAACGGCGGGCTCGGCCGTCTGGCGGCGTGCTTCATGGAGAGCATGGCCACGCTGCGCATCGCCGCCTACGGCTACGGCATCCGCTACGAGCACGGCCTGTTCCGCCAGACCATCGAGGGCGGCGTGCAGCACGAGCTGCCCGACGACTGGCTGGCGTTCGGCAACCCCTGGGAGTTCGAGCGCGCGGAGGCCAGCTACGGCGTCGGCTTCGGCGGCCACGTCTCCGCCACCCGCCGGGAGGCTGCGCCGGGCGCCGACGACGCCGAGGCGGTGCGCTACGCCTGGCACCCGGCGGAGACGATCTCCGCGGTGGCGTACGACACGCCGGTGGTGGGCGGCGGCGGCGGCGTGGCCACGCTGCGGCTGTGGTCGGCCCGCGCCAAGGCGAAGCTGCGGCTGGACGACTTCAACCGCGGCGACCACGTCGGCGCGCTGGCGGAGCGCACGCGGATGGAGGCGATCTCGCGCGTGCTCTACCCCGGCGACGAGAGCGCGGCCGGCCAGGAGCTGCGCCTGCGCCAGGAGTTCTTCTTCGCCTCCGCCTCGCTGCAGGACCTGATCGCGCGTCACATGCAGCAGTTCGGCGACATCCGTATGCTGCCGGACAAGGTTGCGATCCAGCTCAACGACACCCACCCGGCGATCGCGGTGGCCGAGATGATGCGCCTGCTGCTCGACCGATTTGCCCTCGGCTGGGACGAGGCGTGGCGCATCACCGTGGCGTGCTTCAGCTACACCAACCACACCCTGCTGCCCGAGGCGCTGGAGATGTGGCCGGTGCCGCTGATGGAGCGGCTGCTGCCGCGCCACATGCAGATCATCTACCTGGTCAACGCCCGCCACCTCGACAGCCTGCGCGAGGCGGGGCGCGGCCAGGAGGGGTTCGTGGCCGCCATGTCGCTGATCGACGAGCAGAACGGGCGGCGCGTGCGCATGGGCCACCTCGCCTTCTTGGGCAGCCACAAGGTCAACGGCGTCTCCGCCCTGCACACCGACCTGATGCGGCGCACCGTGTTCGGCGACCTGCACTCGATCCTGCCGGAGCGCATCACCAACAAGACCAACGGCATCACCTTCCGCCGCTGGCTGCACTATGCCAACCCCGGCCTGACCAGCCTGCTGGTGGAGACGTTGGGACCAAGGGTGCTGGCCGACCCGGAGGCGCTGCTCGGACTGGAAGAGCACGCCGACGATCCCGCGTTCCAGGAGCGCTTCGCGCTCCAGCGTCGCGAGCGCAAGGCGGCGATGACGCGCCTGGTCGTCGAGCAGATGAACCTCTCGCTCAATCCCGAAGCGATCTTCGACGTGCAGATCAAGCGGCTGCACGAGTACAAGCGGCAGTTGCTCAACATCCTGCACACCGTGGCGCTGTATGACGCGATCCGCTCGCGCTCCACGCACGACTGGGTGCCGCGGGTGAAGATCTTCGCCGGCAAGGCGGCGCCGGGCTATCACCAGGCCAAGCTGATCATCCGCCTCGCCCACGACGTGGCGCAGGTGGTCAACACCGACCCCACGGTGCGCGACCTGCTCAAGGTGGTGTTCCTGCCGAACTACAGCGTCAGCCTGGCGGAGACGCTGATCCCGGCGGCCGACCTCTCCGAGCAGATCTCGACCGCGGGCATGGAGGCGTCGGGCACCGGCAACATGAAGCTGGCGCTCAACGGGGCGCTGACCATCGGCACGCTGGACGGCGCCAATGTCGAGATCCGCGAGCGCGTGGGGGCGGAGAACATTTTCATCTTCGGCATGACCGCGGCCGAGGTGCAGACCCGCCAGTCCGGCGGCTACGACGCGCGTGCGGCCGTGGCGGCGTCGCCGGCGCTGGCCGAGGTGCTGGAGGCGGTGCGCAACGGGGCATTCTCGCCGGGCGAGCCGGACCGCTACCGCGCCCTGGTGGACGACCTGCTGGCCCACGACCGGTTCTTCGTCACCGCGGACTTCGACGCCTATTACGACGCGCACCGCCAGGTGGCGGGCCGCTGGCGCGACCAGCGGGCATGGTGGCGCTCGGCGATCCTGAACACAGCGCGAATCGGGTGGTTCTCGTCGGACCGTACCATTCGCGAATACGCGGGCGAGATCTGGAACGTGCCGGTGGGCTGAGAGGCCTGCAAGCAAGGTTGAGGCTCTGCCTCAAACTCCATCAAAGGCAAGCCTTTGGAATCCAATACCTAAGTAAAGCCGGTCCAGGGGGGCTTCCCCCCTGGCGGGTCTGGGCAGAGCCCAGCCTTGCTTTCTGCCTCAGCGTTTCGGCCGGCTTGCCGGCACCGCGGAGGGCAGGTCCTCCTCCAGGATCGTGAGGTGCACGGAGTAGGACACCTCGCCGTCGTCGGTATCGCGGTGCAGCGTGCCGATCACCTCGTCGCCGGCCGTCACCTCCACCGATGCCCCGGCGCGCTTCGGCAGCACCACGGCGACGCGCTGGCTCCCGAGCAGCGTGCGCAGGTAAGCCTGCACACGGTCGCAGTCGGATCTTGTCATTCCCGGGTTGCCCCTACACCACAGTTCACCGGCCCCAACGCCGGACGGCGTGATTGGTCCCCGCGACGATGCCGCGCCCGGCTGGAGGCGGCTGTCAGCAGTCGGCAGCAAGAAAGGTTGAGGCTCTGCCTCAAACTCCGCCAAAGGCTCGCCTTTGGAATCCATTACTTCAGTAAATCGGTGTCCAGAGGCCTTGGCCTTTGACGGGTCTGGGCAGAGCCCAGCCTTGCTTGCTGCTTTTTTCAGGAAGAGCCTCGACGCTACCTGTCCGTTCCGCCGCTACAGCCCTGCCGCCGCCAGGATGCGCCGCCGCAGGGCCGCGTCGGGCAGCGGTTCGGAGCCGGCGGCGGCGTTGGTCGCCATGTGGCCGGGGCTGGCGGTGCCCGGGATCACGCAGGTCACCGCCTCGTGGGCGAGGACGTATTTCAGCGCGAGCTGCGACCAGGTGCGGCAGCCCAGCGCGGCGGCGAAGTCGGGCAGCGCCTGGTGCTCCAGGCGGCGCACCAGCGAGCCCATGCCGAACGGCCGGTTGACCAGCACGGCGATGCCGCGCTCCGCCGCCAGCGGCAGCAGGCTGCGCTCGGCGGCGCGGTCGGCCACGGAGTAGTTGACCTGCACGAAGTCGATCGCCTCTGCCCGCATCACCGCCTCCAGCGCCGGCTGCTCGCCGGCCTTGAAGTGGGTGATGCCGATGTGGCGCACCCTGCCCTGCGCCTTCCACTCGCGCAGCGTCGGCAGGTGGGTGCGCCAGTCGACCAGGTTGTGGATCTGCACCAGGTCGAGCCGCGCCACGCCGAGCAGCGCCAGGGATTGCGTCATCTGGGCAATCCCCGCCTCGCGGCCGTGACACCAGACCTTGGTGGCGATGAACGCCCGGTCCCGATACGCCGGGTCCTGCGCGCAGAGCGACCCGATGGTCGCGCCGACCACCGCCTCCGCGCGCCCGTACATCGGCGAGCTGTCGACCAGCGTGCCGCCGGCGTCGAGCAGCGTCTGCAGCACGCCGCGCAGCGGCAGGCGTTCCCCGGGCGAGGCGCCGACGTTGAACGCACGCCAAGTGCCGCAGCCGATCACCGGCAGCGCCTCGCCCGTGGACGGGATGGGCCGTGTCAGCATCCGAGGCATCTCCGGTGCGGGTTGCATGTCCTGCATCGTCTGGCATCCCGGGCGGCGGGACGGAACCGCAGGGGCGGGATGCGGCGGGAGCGAGCCGCGGAACCCCTGCCGGAGCTGCGCCATTCGGGGCGCTGCTGCAGGAAGAGGTCTGGCGGCGCAACGCCTGACAGGAAGCAAGGCTGGGCTCTGCCCAGACCCGCCAAAGGCCCCCTCTTCCAAGCATGGGCCTCTGGACACCGATTTACTGAAGTATGGGTTTCCAAAGGCGAGCCTTTGGCAGGGTCCAGGGGCAGAGCCCCTGGCCTTCCTTGCTCACGCTGCCCGCCGCAGGTTGCGCTCGAACCAGATCGCCCCCAGCGACTCCGCCAGGTGCGCGATGTCCGCGTCGCTGTGCTGCGGCGAGGGGGGGATGCGCAGGCGCTCGGTGCCGCGCGCCACCGTGGGGTAGTTGATCAGCTGGACGTAGATGCCATGGCGGTCGAGCAGGATGTCGGTGATGGCGCGGCACTGCACGGGGTCGCCGACGATTACCGGGACGATGTGGCTCGGGTTGTCCAGGTGCGGCACGCCCTGCGCGTCCAGCGCGGCGCGGACCCGGGCGACGCGGTCGGCGTAGTGGGCGCGTACGGCGTCGTCCTGTGCCAGCACGCCAACCGCGGCGAGCGCCCCGGCGGCGATGGCGGGCGGCAGCGCGGTGGTGAAGATGAACCCCGAAGGCGAAGGAGCGTACGAAGTCGCACAGCGCGGCGGAGGCGGCGATGTAGCCGCCGATCACGCCGAAGCCCTTTGCCAACGTGCCCTCGATGATGTCGAGACGGTGCGCCACGCCGTCGCGCGCGGCGATGCCGGCGCCGGCGGGGCCATAGAGGCCGACGGCATGGACCTCGTCGAGGTAGGTCAGCGCGTTGTGGCGCTGGGCGGCGTCGCAGATGGCGGCGATGGGCGCGATGTCACCGTCCATGGAGTAGACGGACTCGAAGGCGACGATCTTCGCCACGTCGGCCGGCAGGGCGGCCAGGCGGGGCTCCAGGTCGGCGACGTCGTTGTGGGCGAACACCTCGCAGCGGGCGCGGCTGTGGCGGATGCCCTCGATCATGGAGGCGTGGTTCTCGGCGTCGGACAGCACGACGCAACCGGGCAGGCGCCCGGCGAGCGTGCCGAGCGTGGCCCGGTTGGACATGTAGCCGGAGTTGAACAGCAGGGCGGACTGCTTGCCATGCAGCGCGGCCAGCGCACGCTCCAGGTCGACGTGGCAGCTCTGGGTGCCGGAGATGTTGCGCGTGCCGCCGGCGCCGGCGCCGTGGTGGTCGAGCGCCTCGTGCATGGCGGCGAGCACGGCGGGGTGCTGGCCCATGCCGAGGTAGTCGTTGGAGCACCACACCGTGACCTCGCGGGTGGCCTCGCCCCCGTGCTGCGTGGCGTCCTGGTGCAGCGTGGCGCGCGGCAGTCGACCTGCGCGGCGTTCCAGCTCTGCGAAACGGCGGTAGTTGCCCTGTCGCTTGAGGCCGTCGATGCCGGCCTGGAAGAACTGCTCGTGGTGCATCGTGTCTCCGGTCCTTGTCGAGAGGTCAGCCGGCGTCGGTGGCGGCAGGGCGAGGTGTCGCGGCGCCGAGGGCACGCGCGTCGGGTGTGGCGGCGCGGGCGACAAAGCCAGGCGTTGGTCGGGCCAAATGATACCGGGTTGATCGCGATGCGCGTGAAGGTGTCTCTCGGAGTGAGCCTGCCATCGGACAGCGCCGTCAACCGGTAAGGCAGGAGCCGGTCTGCGCCCGAGGCCTGGGCATCGCGGTGGCGTGGGGCCTGCTCCCCGTTGCAGGGGTGCTGGCACTCGGGCTTTTCGTATGGATCATGGCGCCCGTCGGCCTGGCGCTGGGCCGGGCGTACAGCGCGCTACCGGGGCGCCTCAGGCCAGCAATTGATGAAACGGCCTCGTGTCCGGCGTCTCTTGCAAGAGACGCCGTGGTTCGTGGGCGCGGCGGTCACGCTGCGGGCCTGGCCAGGCGAGCGGATCGTGGCGCCGGCGGCGCTGTGCAGCCCCGGTGCGCACGGCGTCATGACGCTGTATAGCTTCAAGTCGATCGAGGGCGACCAGTAGGCTGGGCTGAGCTTCTTGCCCGCCCGGCTCGGGCCGAAGCACGCCTGCCGCCTTGGTCTCCATGGTACTAGCGAGGCCACAAGTTACGGCCATCACGTCGCACGCTTCGTAGGGAATTTTTAGGATGCGCCGTGTGACGGGCGCGCCGCCAAGCGCGCATTTCACGCCGCCTGCCGGGCAGAGCCGAATTGCCGTAGCTTGCCAGCCAGAAACCTTCGGAGACCGCCTCTTCAAATCGCGGCGTCAAAAGGAGAGCCGCTGGCGGCCGAGGCAAAGCCTCGACCGTATCTGATCTAGTGGCCCCGCGAGGACGGTGCCGGTGTCACACCTTGGACTGCGCGAGGTAGGCGTGCACAAAATCCGGGAGATGGCTGCCGAGCCAGTCGCCCATCTCCTGCTCCTCTTTCATCGACAGCTCCAGCACTGCACGGTCCTCCGCGGCACCTGCCGCCTCCGCCATTGTCATCAGCACCTTGTAGGAGCCGATCTCGTATGCCTTGAAGCCCACGGCGGCGAGGACGTTCTTCAGCACCTCGTCGTCCGCCGTCGCGTGGGCGAAGCCGGCTACGGTCGCCACTGTGCCGGTCACGACTTCCTTGACCAGGGACTTGCTGGTGCCGTGCTTGGCCAGCAGGTCGTCTAGACGGGCGGCCTGGGTGATGGAGCGCTCCTTGTCTTGCTGCATCCGTGTGTGCAACTCGGGATACGGCGTCATCCGGGGCAGCTCGTTCTGAATGGTCCCGATCGCCTGGGTCTCGACCGCATGCTGGTTGCGGAGCCCGGTCAGATAGACATCCATCGCCACGCTTGAGCCACTCATCTTGCACCTCATTCCACGATGCGGCGTCAACGATGCTCGCGCACCGCAGATGCAGGCCGCGCCATCAGAATAGGTTGAACTTGCGATCGGGCGACGAGGCTACATTTAACATTGCCAATTTTGCCGGCCGACGTGCGGACACTCCCGATGCGGTTCAGCGCAGTGCCACGGGCGCAGGCTGCTGCCGGGTTAGGGAGTGATACGCCCGGCTTGATCGTCTGACTCTTGGGATTCCCAAGCTGGCGCTGACGTGATTCGGTGTGCTCTGCACCAGACGTGCGGGGGTCAGCATGGCGGCACCGATCAGGATCACGCGGGAGGATC
>JAABUT010000415.1_pt1 | contig 71024 bp, 70 predicted proteins | sample 5559281 | NCBI WGS metagenome assembly JAABUT01 (sample SAMN10711880, study PRJNA513359) | rock metagenome | isolation source: Antarctica rocks | place: Antarctica: Victoria Land, Ricker Hills nord | collected 2016-01-04 | reverse complement strand
GCGCGACGGACCGCCGGCACGTGGAGATGAACGACTCACCGCACCATCATCAGCACTAATCGTCGAGCTGGACAGGACTGCATTGCTCATCGTGAATCAGGTCCTTGAATCTCACCCTGCGTGGGCGATTTTGCTGTGAACCGCTGGTCTCAACTCACCCTGACACGCAGGGCCGCGGTGACAAACCGGGCCGACGAACACCGACCCTGTTCGACTGCGAGTACGCGGTCGATTTCGGTTTCCTCGTTGGGCAACGCCACCCGCATGTCGCGCTGCCCCGCGCGCAGGGCGGCCAGGTATGAGCGATCAGGGTGTGTGGTCGAACGGCGTGTCGAGGGTGCTCCAATCGGGGTCACCCTGTTCGTAGTTCAACGCTGCGCACTGCGGCATGTGAGGCCCTCATCCACTGGGGCCGGCCCGGTCCCGCGTTTGACAACAGAACGAACAGCCGCCCCCCAGATGGAAGTGTCGGCGCGACGGGCGCGCCTTCATCCTCGACCCCGCGCGGTGGGGAACGCATCGGGCGGTGAGCACGGCTCCCAGCAGGTGCCCCGCGGCACCCACGACCATGGAGGCCGGTATGCCCGTAGCGAGCCCGAGGGCGACGACCAGACACCCGCTCACCGCGACACCCGCAGCCGATCCGGTCTGTCGCGAGGTGTTGAGCGCGGCGGAAGCCGCCCCCCTAGCGGGATGGCCCCGAAGGCCACCTCATGGGTGCGGATAGCGGCATCATGTGGCCGCGGCACGGGGCATCAGCATCTAACCGGCCATCGTGCTCAGACGTCCGCAGGGTGTGGATGATGAGGCGATCTTGCGTTGCCTTCGGGACCAGTGGGGCCTTGAGGTCGTGGCCGCCCGTTACCTCCCAGTCGGTTTTGGCAGCCACCACTGGGAGGCAGTGTCAAATGGGGCTCGCTTTTTCGTCACGGTAGACCTTGCCGGACAGCAGGATGCGCGGTCAGCTCACTTCGATGATCTGCGCGCCGCCCTCGCTACCGCGAGTGCTCTGTTCCAGAGCGGCGCGGAATTCATCGTGGCCCCCATGCCTTCCACCCACGGCGACGTGGTCCGGCACCAGGATTGCCGACATGCCCTCTCGGTGTATCCCCACGTCGACGGTGTGACGCGCGATTACGGTCGTCGCCTTGACGAGGGCCAACGTCATAGCGTCATCGAGGTACTCGCCAGGCTGCACGAAGCGCCAGTTCCACCGGAAGCACAGCCAGCAACACGCGGGCTGTACGAGGAGGCCGAACTTACGGAAGGCCTGGCGTGTCTCGAAAGCAAGTGGGGGCCCGGTCCATTCGGCGAGCCCGGCCGTCGTCTCCTGGCTCGGCATGCCGCCGTCGTTCGACAACAACTGGACCGTCGTCGTGAACTAGCCGGCTGGGCCGCCGACGCAAGCCGATGGGTTGTGACCCACGGTGAACCTCATCCCGGCAACTTTATAGAGACCACGGCGGGGTGGCGACTCGTCGACTGGGGAACTGCAGGCAAGGCGCCACCGGAACGGGATCTCTGGCATCTGGACACGCACGATGGTTCGCTGGAAGCGGCATATGAACAGATCACAGGCATCCAGATTCAGCGGCCGTTGTTGGACCTCTACCGCCTGTCGTGGCATCTCGGTGATGTTGCCCTGTTCACAGCCCGCCTTCGGAAGGCCCACGACGACAGCGAGGAGGTGCACCAGTACTGGACCGAGCTGCAGACCACGCTCACCCACCTGAGCGATGAACCCGCTGACCGCACGGCCAGGACGAGGTAGGGCGACCCCGAGCCGGTAACGGCCCACAGCGCCAGCCCCATCGCCGCCAAGCACAGCCACAGGAGCATGAGGCGACGGTTGCCGTACCGGGGCGCCAGCCGGCCGGCCAGGCCGACCGCCACCATGGTGACCGCGGCGGTCGGGAGGAGGGCGAGCCCGGCCATCGCGGGGCTGAGGTCGTCGTGCCGCTGGAAGAAGACGCCGCGGCGACGATCATGCCGTAGCAACCGACGTTGAACAGGAAGCCGATCGGCGTCCCACGGTGAACGAGCCTAGGACGACCGCGCTGCCCGATCCAAGGCGTCCGAGCTCGTTGGGGCCACGGATGAGGCCGACCACCGCGACGAGAGCCCGAACGCCCGGGCGCGCAGGCCGGGCATCGGGTATGCCTGCTGCAGCAGCGTCAGCGTGCCCGGCACGAGCAGCGCGGCTCTGGTGCCCTGGAGCAGCCGAAAACCGTTCACTAGCAACATGTTCCAGGCGACCATGCAGCCGAACGAAGCCCCGGATTGAACGCGTACCACAGCCAGGAAGACGCGTCGCGCTCCGAACCGATTGCCTAGGGCGCCGCCGGTGCGCAGCCGTCCGGCGAATACGACCGAGTAGCCGTCGACGACCCACTGCACGCCGGTCAGCGACGGGCCGAGGTCGCGCCCGATGACCGGGGCCGCGACGTTGGCGATGGGTCGAGGAACACCATGAAGTAGCCGGGGCAGATGGCCAGCAGCAGGCCCGGCGCGAGGCGCTCCCCGGCAGCAGAGGCTACTGATCGTCTGCTTATCGAGCACTCCCGACGCATCGCGCTGGGCGGCAACGATAGCGGGGGTGCCTACATCGTGCGGCCCCCGAGGGGAGTCAGAGGCTCCGGAACTCCCTTTCCGCCGGGTCGTCAGCTGCTGTCGGCCGGGGCCACGCTGAACTGCGCTGAGTCGTAGTAGGTGCGGAGCGTGGTGATGCTGTCCCCGCCCTCGAAGTCGACGACTGTCACCCCGCGGTAGCTGATCGCGCGGCCGCTGACCAGGATGGCGTCGCTGCTCCACTCCAGGGCGAAGGCATCCTTGTCCTCGACCACGTTGGCGAACGTCGTGGTGATCGAGTCGAACTGGTCGTGGTACTCCTGCCAGAACTGCGCGACCTCACCGCGCCGTTCGCCCCGAGCGTCGAAGCGCTGAGTCACGGCATCCGGGGCGAACAGCTGCGCGAAGGACGCGACGTCGCCGTCCTTCTCGAACCGCTGCAGGGCGTCGGCGAACGAGCGGGCGCGGTTGTCAGAGATGTCAATGGAGTCAGCCATGCCCATGACGTACCCGTGCGGGCCGTCGACAACCATCGGTCGCGTCTCAATCGAGCTGAACCAACGGTTCTCCATCACCTCTGACGTGCCGGGCAGACGGTGCGCTCTTCAGCGTGGCCGAGTCCACCGGGCCTTTCCACGGCGGCGGCGTGATGATGGTGGGGCATCCATAGCCGTGGGTGTCGGCCAAGGCAGTGAAACGGGGTGGCGGTGAGCCGAAACGGTTCGCGCCCCCCGGCGCCCACGTCACCACCGGTACCCCTGCTCTCCATCAGCGATCTGGTGGACCGGACCGGCGTGCCGGCGGCCACGCTGCGCACGTGGGAGTCGCGGTACGGGACGCCCCGGCCGACCCGGTTGCCGAGTGGTCACCGCCGGTTCACCGAGTCGGATGTCGCTCTGGTGGCCGACATCTCGCGGCTGCGAGCCTCCGGTCTCGCCCTCGAGGTCGCGATCGCCCACGCGACCGCGTCCGGGGAGGCGCCGGCTCCGTCGTTGTTCCAGGCTCTGCTGAGTCGCCACTCGAGCCTGCACCCCCAGGTCTTGCACAAACGGACCTTGCTCACCTTGACCCGCGCGATCGAAGACGAATGCTGCACCCGAGCCGAGCGCCCGCTGTTGTTCGGTGCTTTCCAGCACGAGAGGTACTACCGCCAGTCGCAGGAGCGGTGGCAGGAGCTGGGTCGGACGGCCGACGCGGCGTTCGTCTTCGCTGACTTCGCCGGCAACTCACCACAGGGCGAGAGGCCCGTCCGGCTGGCTCTGCCCGAGTCGGCGCAACTGCGCCGCGAGTGGGTGGTGGTCTGTGACGATGCCGTGCATCCTGCCTGCGTGGTCGGAACCGAGCGACCGGGTCAGCACCGCGTTTCCGATGCGGGACGCCGGTTCGAGACGGTGTGGAGCTTGGACCCCAAGGTCGTCCGTGACGCGGCGCGGATCTGCGCGGGCATGGCCGTCTCGTTGCTCCCAGGGGCGATGACCCATCTGGGTGACCGGCTGGCCGGAACACCGCGCGAGGCGGCTGCCGACCTCGTGCACGCGCATGGGCTCTTCACGCGGGTGATCGGCTACCTCGACGCCTTCTGATCCCTGCGGTGGACGCGACTGTAGGTTGCGCAGCCTGAAGAGGTTTTCCTGACCTGGGGTGCAGATTTTTCCGACTTCGGGGTTATGGTTGGCCGCAGTTGCCCAGGCCCCCGGCGATAACCACTGGTTCATCGACACGGAGGCGACATGACCGTCATACGAAGTTCTGGGGCGGGGAAGGACCCGCGCGACGACCGTACGCGCGCGTGCCCGGGTCGGGAGGGGATGTCGACCCGCGCCCTGGTCATCGACCTGGCCCTGGTCGAGGACCGGCTGCGTTCCCTGACGTCACGGCGGACCCAGACGGGCCCGACACTATGCGGAACCGCCCTGGCCGACCAGCTGGAGGCGCACGAGCGGGAGATCCCGCAGACGTTGCATCGGCGCCGCCTGTCCTTGCGCGCGCTGGCGACGGACGGTGAGATGCCTCGCGGCGAGTCGGCCGGGACGCACCCCACATGGTGAATGGGACGGCCTCTCCGAGCACCACCACCGCGCCACCCGATGAGGTCCACGGGGCTGCCGCGGAGGCCTTGGTGATGGAGCACCTCCGGCTCGCCGACTCGTTGGCCAGACGGTACGCCGGACGCGGGCTCGAGCCCGACGACCTGGCCCAGGTCGCTCGGCTCGCTTTGGTCAAGGCTGCCCACCGGTTCGACCCGTCGCTTGGCGACTGCTTCCCGGCCTACGCCACGGTATGCGTCTCGGGCGAGATCAAGCGTCACTTCCGCGACGCTGGCTGGATGGTCCGGCCGCCTCGGCGGCTCCAGGAGCTCAGCGTCCAGCAGCGACAGGCCGAGTTCGACCTGAGCCTCCGGCTCGGACGGCAACCGACCGCACCCGAGCTGTCCGCCGCGCTGGGGATCAGTGAGCAGGAGCTGCGACGTGTCCAAGCCACGGCTGGATGTTTTCACGGCGCGTCCTTGGACGCCCCCGCCCATCAGGACTCCGGTGTCAGCCCTCGTGCCGACCACGAGGAGGACCCGACCGTGGTGATCGACGAGCGTGACTGGCTCGGCACCGCTCTCGCGGGGCTGACCGAGCGCGAGCTCGGCGTCATCCGGCTCCGGTTCGTTGACGACATGACTCAGTCGCAGATCGGCACCCACATCGGCCTCAGCCAGATCCAGGTGTCACGCATCCTGCGCGCCACCCTCGCGAGACTGCGGAGCACGATGACCGCCAGCCTGAGGACCAGCTGACCCCGTCCGTCGTCGCACCGCGACGTCGACACCGAGGCTGCTCCGCTCAGGGGTCGGGGCTCAGCGGTGACGATGACGTTGTCGTCGTAGTGGTGGCCCACGGGATCGAACGGGCCGTCGCAGGTGATGAGGACCAGACGCGGTGGCCCCGGCCGGGGTCGGTCGAGAACCGTTCAGAGACAGCGCCGTCCCGGCGTAGGTTGAGTTGCCGGTCGGGGCCGGTCGGCGTAGCGTCTGGATGTCCGCCCGCACCGTGGCCGCGACCATTCGTGCCGGCTACCACGACGAGCTCGAGCGGCGCGACTCGGTGAGGGTTCTCCACGTGGATCGCCGAGAGTCCACCCCGAGCAGCGACCCTTCCGCCATGTCCGTCGAGTACGTCGAGGCCGCAACCAGGTGCTGCGCCGCCATCATCACCGCGGGACCGGTCACAGGGCCCGAGCTCGGCCTCCCGAGCGTCTGCCCCGTCACCGGACCTGGTAAGCCGCCAGGCTCGGAACCGAAACCCACCGGGCCCAGCGGGTCAGTCCGACAGAACGACGTCGATGGGTTTGCACACACCGCCGTTCGACTTCTCCGCCGAGCACGCGGTGAGTCCGACGTGCAGGTCCATCTCGGCGCGCAGGGTCACGTGGTCACCAGCGACCGACAGTGGCGGGTCGATGTGCAGCTCCCCGGTCCGGTCGGTCCACACGTTCATGAAGATGTTCAGTGTCGTCGAGATCTGGTCGGCCGCAACCCCGAACGGCGCCAACCCGAGGGCGAGGTTGGCCAGGCAGCTGGGGTGCGGGGCACCGTGGAACTCGGGGTAGAGCAGGTCGAACGTCTGTTGGCTGCACGGCGTGAGCAACATGTCGTGCCGTCCACAGGTGTCGGCCACGATGGTCGCCATCGGGGTGCTGCGGTTGCTGTACAGCGTGTCCCCGGTGGAGACGTAGACGCCGTTGCGGTAGTCGATGGTCCGGCCGCTGGAGAACCACTCGTCGTGGTCGTCGGCCGACAGCGCATAGAAGTCGCTGACCTGCCCCCCTTCGGGATCCGTCACCGTCAGCTCCTGCCCGGCGCGCAGGAGGAAGCCGGTCCCGGTCTGAGGGGCCAGCCGCGTCATGAGTCGCCCCCCTGGAACGGCGCCAGCCAGGTGTCGTCGACCACGCGACCCGAGTACTGCCGCGCCTCGGAGTTCTTCCCGTGGTCGCTCACCATGGGGTTGATGCTTCCCTGAAGGTGCATGTCCCGTTCCCGGATCAGGTCGCGCATCCGGGCGAACTGCCCGGACCCCCGCAGAGCTTCGAACTGTTCGTGCAGGTTGAACACGAGGGTGGGCGTCGCCGTGCGTCGGGCGTCCCGTGACGCCAAGGGGTGCAGCCCGACGACGAAGAACGCGGTGCCCGCGACCGAGAAGGCGAAGTGCTCGTCCGACGGGTCGTCGGACACGTCGTCGTTCCAGTCGGCGTCGTCCGCTGCGTGCAACAGGCGCAGCTGTGACCAGAGCAGGCGCTCGAACCCTCGCTCGTCATCGCGCGTCGGCCCGCGGAAGACGGCGATGAAGGACGCGAAGCCGGCGGTTGGATCTACCGTGGACGCGAAGGACCGCAGGTCGGCCAGCAACGCCACGGTCGCCTCGGGGGTGGCGAGCCGGTCGTACACGTGGATGGTGGCTCGGTCCTGCCGGAAGACCGATCGCGCCCCCAGACAAGGGAAGTCGCGGTGGGCGATCATGGCGGCGAGCGAACCGGTCAGCGCGCTCTCGTCGGCGGTGGTCGGGTGATCGACGGCTGGGGCGAGTTCGGTCATGGGCTGAGGTCCTTGAGTATCGCGAGGGGGATGACCGTTGGGGGGGCGCATCGCCTGCCCCTGGGCCGTCACGATACGTACCCGGAGGTCGGCTCCCCAACCGGTGACGACGGACACCCCAGGAACCGTGGCCCCGTGCGTGCGGCATCGAGGGCGTCTCTGCGCGCCGGGTAGCGTGTCCCTGCGGACTCGGTCGAAGGAGCACGGATGGCACCCACCCCTGACTCAGGGCGGCCCCACCGGCGTTCGTCGTCCCCGCATCCCGAGGTCGACACGAGGCGCTACCGCGCGGCCGGCCTGGCCACCTCCATCGTCGCAGCGCTGATCGCGGTCGTCGGCGTCATCGTCGCCAACGGCGTCTTCCGGGTCTCCCTCTTCGGCCCCGACGAGTCGGGGGTCGGGGGAGGGGCCGGCACGATCGCGTACGCGTTTGCCGCCTTCGTGTGCGGGCTGGTCGCCAGCGAGCTGATGCTGTTGCTCCTGCGGACCACACCGACCCCGCTCACCTACTACGGCTGGATCGTCGGCCTGGTCACGACCGTCGCCGCGGTGGTCCCCCTGACCATGGGGTCGGACTTCGGCGCCAGGGTGGCGATCGCGCTGACCAACGCCTGCATCGGGACCGCCATCGGCGCACTGACCGTCTCGGCCACCCGCCGGTCGATCACCTACACGCCACCGAGCGAACCCGACCTGCAACCCCCCTACATCTGACGAGCCGTGGTCAAGACGTCGGCACGGTCCGGGCGAGGTAGGCCTGGGCCATCCGCACGCTGGGCCGGAGCGCGATGGTGGCGACGACGACGATGCCGGCGATGACCAGCCAGCCGACGGCGTGCAGGTTCATGGCCAGGTAGGTGTAGGCCGCGGGTGCCCACAACGTCCCGATCGCGAATCCCGCTGTGGACACGCCCTGGTACTCGCCGCGCCGGCTCGGGTCGGACAGCTCCGACTGGAACCCCCACTGGCCGGCAGACTCGAACAGCTCGGCGCCGGTCACGGTCACGTGCCCGATCCACACGAGGATGATCGTCACCCAGCCGATCGTGTTGTGGGTCAACAAGACGATGAGGCAGGACGCCACGAAGAAGGCGCCGGAGATCTGCGAGGCGCGCAGGGCGCCGTTGACCGTGTCGGCTCCTCGGGACGCCGGCACCTGCAGCAGCACGGCCAGGACGGTGTTCGTCCCGAACAGCCACGCGAGCAGGACCCTGGGCGCGTCGGTCTCCTGGACCAACCAGAGCGGGATGACGACGTTGAGCAGCACCTGGTTCGTCGTGAGGACCCCGTTGAAGATGCTCGTCAGCAGGTAGCCCACGTTGCGCAGCGCGGCGGGGGTGGGGGTCTGCTCGACGGGCGCCGTCACCTCGGCCCCGCGCCGCCCGACCTCTGGCAGCCGGGAGACCAGGACAGTGCCCCCGGCGAGGATCGCGGCCGTCAGGTAGGGGATGGCCAGGATCCCCGCGTCCGTCGGCAGGCCCAGTGCGACCCCGCCGACGCCGGCTCCCACCGTGAATCCGATGTTGAGGGCGCTGCGCTGGTAGGCCATCGAGCGCACCCGGTCTTCACGGGGGAAGGCGTCCAGCGTGTATGCGCCGCGGGCCGCCGACCCCGCCGCGTCGATCACCGCCTCCAGCACCATGATCGCCACGAAGGTGCCGAACCCACGAGCCAGGGGCCAGGCGAGGAACAGGGCCGCGGTCAGGCTCGAGCACACGAGCCAGACCCGCCGGGGGCCGAACCGGTCGGCCAGCCCGCCGAGAGGCACAGCGGTCGCGAACGACGCCACGCCCGCGAGGGTCAACCCGAGGCCCACCTGGGCGGCGGTCAGCCCGACGATGTGGGTGAAGTAGAAAGCGCTGCCGGTGAAGAACGACCCTGAGCCCACGGCATACAGGGCCGATCGAAGCGCGAGAGCCCGGGCCAGCGGGTTCGCCGGGAGCAGGCGCTCGATCCGGCTCCGACGTGACACCCGAGCGATTCAACCAGCCGACGGGCGACGCTCCAACACCGTTTTCCTCATGCTGGACCGTCGGCACCGCCCGTCAGTCGTCGCTGGTGCGCACGTCGCGGTGGGCGCTGAGCAGGTCGACCTCGGGCCGCCCGGCCACGAGGCGTTCGACGGCGTCGAGGACCTCCACCACGTGGCTGCGATCCGCGGCCACGAGCGCCGCGCCGATCGCCGCACGACGGTGCAGCTCCTGGTCGCCGACCTCGGCGGCCGACACCGCGAAGCGGCGCTGCAGCTCGGCCACGATCGGTCGCACCACCGAGCGCTTCTCCTTGAGCGAGTGCACGTCGCCCAGCATCACGTCGAGCTCCAGCCAACCGATCCACATGGCGCCAGCGTCGCAGACGACGCGAGCGGCCGTGAATGATGGGCCCATGGACCAGCACGCCGCCGACCTGCACCGCTTCGTCACCGCCCAGGATTCCGGGGGCACATACTCGACCGCCCTCGCGGAGCTGCGCCGTGGGTCCAAGGCGTCGCACTGGATGTGGTTCGTCCTCCCACAGATCGCCGGGCTCGGGCAGAGCCCGACCGCGGTCCGGTATGCCGTGACCGGGGTCGACGAGGCGCGCGCCTACCTGGCCCATCCGGTGCTCGGTCCGCGCCTGCTCGAGTGCGTCGCCGCCCTGACCGCGCTCGACTCACACGACCCGGTGGCCGTCCTCGGGGGTATCGACGCGGTCAAGCTGCGCTCGTCGATGACCCTCTTCGCGCACGTCGCCGGCGACGAGTCGACGCGGAGCCGCTTCACGGCGGTGCTCGACCAGTACTTCGGGGGCCAGGAGGATCCGGCCACCGTGGCTCGGCTTTGACGGCGGTGTCAGCGGCGGACCCGCTCCTCCAGCCCGACGGCGTTCCAGGGCGCATACCCTCGTGCGTCGTTGTCGAAGAAGACGTAGACGTCTCGGCCCAGGTCGCGCCAACCCCCGCACCGGGCGGCCCATTCGTCCAGCTGCGCGTCGTCGTAGTTGCTCGCGTATAGCTCGGTGTGCCCGTGCAGTCGCACATACCGCAGGCCGCTGGTGTCGGCGTCGAAGACGGGAAACTTCCCCGCCGCGTCGGCCCACACTGTGCCGATGTCGTTGCGGCGCAACAGCTCGGTGGCCTCGTCGGTCTCGAAGCTGACGTGGCGGGGCTCGAGGACGTGGCGGATGGGACGCTCGTCGACCGCGTCGACCAGGGACCGTCCCTCCTTGACCTTGTCGTCGTGGCTGCGGGCCAGCCCCGCCGCCTCGCCGGTGGTGCGGGGGAGCCGGTCGAAGAAGTCGGCCATCCGTTGCGCGTCGAACGACATCCTCGGAGGCAGCTGCCACAACACCGGCCCAAGCTTCGGCCCGAGGGCGAGCACCCCGGAGGCGAAGAAGTTGGCCAGGGCGACGTCGATGTCGCGCAGCTGCTTCATGTGGGTGATGTACCGGCTGCCCTTGACGGCGATCTCGAAGGTGTCTGGTGTCTGCTCCGCCCACGTGGTGTAGGACGATGGCCGCTGCAGGGAGTAGAAGGAGCCGTTGACCTCGACCGACGACATCCGCGCGGCGACATACGCCAGCTCGAGCCGGTGGGCGAGCCCTTTCGGGTAGAAGTCGCCTCGCCACCGGGGGTAGGTCCATCCCGAGACGCCGACCTGGATCCGCGCCTGGGACGCTGACGGCGCCCCGTCGCTCACCGGGGGTGAGGTGCAGCGAAGTCGGCGACGACGACGGCCGCGAACAGCAGGCGGCGGGCCAGGTCGGGACCGAGGTCGGCGACGGAGGCTCGCCCGTCCTCGAGGAGGCGCCGCACCGCGGGCACGTCTGCCTCCACCACGCTCACGTCGGTCGCCCGACTGCGAAGGGTGCCGCCTCCCGGGGTGGGCACCAACCGGGCGCCGAGGTGGGAGCGCAGGGTCACCTCGTCCTGTTCGGCCAGACGAGCGGCGGCCCGCACCTGCGCGACCGGAGCGATGGGTGCGGCTCGCTGCGCGCGGCGGGACCGGTCGGTGAGCGCGGCGGCGAGGTCCGCGGCCGAGGTGCTCTGAAGGGCGCGGACGAGCGCGTCGCGCACGACCTCGAGGTCGGTGTCCCAGTCGCCCGGTTCGTTCAGGTCGACGCCCAGGGGCAGGGAGGCCCGGACGCTCTCATCGCTGCTCGCTCGCCGCACGGCGGCGGCGACGAGCTCGTCGGCCAGGTGCCGACGGGTCCACGGATGGACGCCGATGGTGAGGTGCGTGCTCACGTCGCCCAACGCCGTTGCGGAATGTAGGTATCCGCGTGGTAGGTAGAGGCAGTCACCGGGCCGCAGGGTCGTTTCGATGAGCGGGTCGGCGTGCGCCGCCGCTTCGACGGCATCGCGTCGGTCGGTCCATGGCTCGTCGCGCAGCGGGCTCGGGTGCACCGGCGGACGGATTCGCCAGCGCTTCTCGCCGGCGATCTGGAGGACGAACACATCGTGCACGTCGTAGTGGTCACTGAAGCCGGTGTTCTGCGCCGGCGTCACATAGGCATTGACCTGCACGGGGTGTCCGAGATCGGCGGCGAGGTCCTGGGAGAACGACAGCATGGGGTCCCACGTGCGGTGCAGGCCCTGCAGCACGATCGTGGCGCCGTCGGCGAAGAGGGCCAGGAGCTTGTCGTCGCTGGCCTGGTCGGCGATGGCGGCCCCGACGCCGCCGCCGTCGGTGAAGGCTCGGTCGGCCAGGGTCGTGCCGTTCTTGGCGACGCGCAGGAAGGGTGCCCGGAGACCGCGGCGGGACACGAGCTCGTCGACGGCGATGTTGGAGAAGAGATCAGCGAAGCCGGCGGGGAGGGTGTCGGCGGGGCTGAGGAGCGGTTCGCGGCCCCAGTAGCGGTCGGCGAACTCGTCGACCGGGACCGAGACGAGGCGACGAAGAGCGGAGTGCCCGCCCGTGGGGGCGGGCACTCGCATGCTGGTGGACGAGGTCATCTAGCTGGAGCTGCTGGCTCCGCTGTCCGCGCCGCCGTCTGCGCCGCCGTCTGCGCCGCCGTCTGCGCCGCCGTCTGCGCCGCCGTCCGCCCCGCCGTCGTGGCCGCCGGCGTTCGCGCCACCGTCAGCGGTGCCCTCTCCGGCACCGCCGTCCGCGCCCCCGTCGTGGCCACCGGCGTTCGCGCCACCGTCACCGGTGCCCTCGCCGGCTGATCCGCTCACCGGATCCGTGGTCGGGTCCATCGGGTTGTCACTCATGACACTCCTTTCGGTCGAGACCGCACATCCTTGTGCGCGTCGTGTCCAGGCATACCCCAATTCGGCGCCGAGCACACCCTCGACGTGTCGATGAGGACCGCTGCGACGACGAGCCGCTCGAGGTCGTACGTTGTCGCTATGCGCGTTACTCACCTAGGACACTCGTGCCTGCTCGTCGAGCTTGCGGAGGTGCGCGTCCTCATCGACCCGGGGACCTTCTCGACCGGGTTCGAGGACCTGCGAGACCTCGATGCCGTCGTCGTGACCCACCAGCACGCCGACCACCTCGACCGGGAGCGAGTCGTCTCACTCCTGGCGGCGAACCGGCAGGCGGCGGTCTACGCCGACCCGGAGTCGGCTCAGATCCTTGTCGGCCCCAACACCGATGTCGTCACCCTGGTGGCGGGAGAGCCGCAGCCGGTCGGCGCCGCGACGCTGGCCCCCGTCGGGGTGCTGCACGCGGTGAACCACGCCGGGGTACCGCGGTGCACCAACGTCGGCGTCGTCGTGTCTGCGGACGGCGAACCGACGCTCTACCACCCGGGCGACGCCTACGACGGTGAGCCGGGTGACGTCGACATCCTCGCGATGCCGGTCAACGCACCGTGGGCCAAGGTGTCGGAGTCCATCGACGCCGTGCGTCGGATCGGCCCGCGCGGGATTATCCCGATCCACGACGCGCTGCTATCCGCCCCGGGTCGCGGCATGTACATCGACCACATCAGCCGGTTCGGCGGCGACGACCTCGCCGTGCACGACCTGGCCGGCAAGGGCGCGACGGAGATCGTCCGGGGCTGACCGGCATACCTCCGGCACGGAACACGTCGCGGATACATCCCCTCAGAAAGGGTTGGATCCACCGCGTTCATCGACCAATCGGCGTCAGCGCCGCTTGAGGCGGGTGATCCAGTAGGAGGCCTTTCCCGGCATCGGCACACCGAACCGGGCGTTGACCGCCCAGAGGTAGCCGCCCGCGACGGTCGCCGTCGAGGGCACGTCAAGCGTCCGGTCGCGTCGAGCGCCCGCCCACCGCGCGGTCCACCCGGCCTCGGTCCGGCGCATCAGCAGGCACGAGACCTCGTTCTGCCCGCTGCCGCGGACGTCGTAGAGGATGTCCCCGTCGAGCTCCAGGCCGTCGCCACCGGTGATGCCGGGCCCACCGCGCACCGCGATCTCCGTGGTGGACCCGGTCGCCTCGTCAACGTTCCACAGGCCTCCGGCCACGGTGTTATTGAGCACCAAGGAAGCGTCCGGTAGCTCGCGAATCCCGTTGGCGTTGTTGGCGGTCCCGTCACCGGCGGGCCACGCGCCACTCAGCGGGAGGAACGTCGGGGCGGCGCCGGTCGGCTGCGCTCCTGCGCCCAGCGGCACGACGTGAGCCGGTCCACCCGCGAGTCGGTGACGTAGACGGCGCGGGCGGTGGCCACGAGGTCGTTGAAGAAGACGGCGCCGGCGACCGCAGCGTCGTGGACGACCGCCCCCGTCGTGGCGTCGACCGCCCACACGTGCTGCACCGCGCCCACGTTGCCGGCCACCCACACCAGGTTGCTGCGCGCGTCGTAGTAGAGGCCACGCAGCGCGCGACCCGTCACCGGACCCAGGAGATCGCCGTAGGCACCGGTCATGAGGTCGCCCTTGATGAGGCGGCCGTCCTTCATCGACCCGGCGTAGAAGGTCGTGCCCGGTCCGGAGGTGATGCCCTCGGGCCGGAAACCGTCGGGCAGCGCCACCGTGTCAGGGGGGCGGACCGCCCGTGGCGAGGCGGCCGAGGCTGGTGCGGCACTGAGGGCGAAAGGGGCGAGCGCGGCGCCGGCGGCGAAGCCGAGGGCGGTGCGGCGGGAGAGGTGCTTCCTGGGATCCGGCTGAGTCGTGGTCATTCGCCATTCTCGGCACGACGACCCGGCATTGTCGAGGTTGTCGTCGAGGTTCTCACCGGATCCGTAGGCGTCGGGCCCGAATCCGGCGGCGCATCCCTGGCTGCGCCATTGACGGTGCCCCGGCCGTGCCCGTCACCGGGCCTGTCACCGGGCCTGTTACCGGGCCTTGCGGCGGGTCTTGGCGGCGCCTCGGGCGTCGCTCTCGCTAGCCGCCTCGACCGCGAGCCGGGCGGCGCCGATGATGCCGGCGCGGTTCTGCAGCGCCGCCGGGATGATCGGGGTGCGCAGCCTGAGGAGGGGGAGGAACTCGTCGCTCTCCCGGGAGATCCCGCCGCCAACGACGAACAGGTCGGGGGAGAAGAGGGCCTCGACGACGGAGTAGTAGCGCTGGAGCCGAGGGACATACTCCGCGTAGGTGAGGCCAAGGTTGTCCTTGACCGACGAGGCGGCCTCCTTCTCGGCGTCGTGACCATCGATCTCGAGGTGTCCCAGCTCGCTGTTGGGCACCAACATGTTGCGGTACATGATCGCGCTACCGATGCCGGTGCCGAGCGTCGTGAGGATGACGAGGCCGTCCTCGTCCTTGGCCGCGCCGTAGTGCAGCTCGGCGTAGCCCGCGGCGTCGGCGTCGTTGACCAGCACCACGTCGCGTCCCAGCCGCTTCTGCAGCGCCTCCTCGCCCTCGAAGTCGATCCACGTCGGGTCGATGTTGGCGGCCGAGCGCACCAGGCCGTGCTGGACGACGGCCGGCACGGTGACGCCGACGGCGGCGTGCGCCGGGAGGTCGTCGGCGAAGTGCTCGACGAGCTTGGCAACGACCTCGATCACCGCATCCGGTGTCGCCGGCTTGGGGGTGAGGATCTTCTTGCGCTTGGTGCTGAAGTCACCTTTGTCGAGGTCGACGAGGGCGCCCTTGATGCCGCTTCCCCCAACGTCGATCCCCAGGGCGTGGTGATGCTTGGCCATGGTGTCCGCCTGCCTTCGCGTCGTTGGTCGGGTCAAGGTGCTGTGTCTCGCCGGTCCCGTCAGGGACTGCCGCTCAGTCTGGCAGTTCGCGGGGGCCAACCGTCAGGGCAGCGTGAGGATCTCGGTGCCGTCCTCGGTGACGAGGATCGTGTGCTCGAACTGGGCGGAGCGCTTGCGGTCGGCGGTGACGACCGTCCACCCGTCGTCCCACATCTCCCAGTCGGCACTGCCGAGGTTGAGCATCGGCTCCACGGTGAACGTCATCCCCGGCTCGATGAGCCGGCCGTAGGACGGTGCGGCGTCGTAGTGGGGGACGACGAGCCCGCTGTGGAACGCGGTGCCGATCCCGTGGCCGGTGAAGTCGCGGACGACGCCGTAGCCGAACCGCTTGGCGTAGGACTCGATGACGCGGCCGATGACGTTGAAGGGCCGTCCCGGCACCGCCGCTCGGATGCCGCGCATCATCGCGGTACTCGTGCGCTCGACGAGCAGCCTCGACTCCTCGTCGACGTCACCGCAGAGGTAGGTCGCGTCGGTGTCACCGTGGACACCGCCCTTGAAGGCGGTGATGTCGATGTTGACGATGTCGCCGTCCTCGAGCCGTCGAGAGTCGGGGATGCCGTGGCAGACCACCTCGTTGACCGACGTGCAGAGCGACTTGGGAAAGCCCTTGTAGCCCAGGGTCGACGGGTAGGCGCCGTGGTCGAGGAGGAACTCGTGCCCCAGCCGGTCGATCTCGTCGGTCGTGACTCCGGGCGCGATGAGGGTGGCAGCCGCCTCCATGGCCTGTGCGGCGATGCGGCTCGCGACCCGGATCCGCTCGATCGTGTCGGCGTCCTTGACCTCCGAGCCCGCGAAGGTGGCCGGGCGCGGGCGGTCGACGTACTCCGGGCGCGAGATCCCCGCGGGCACCGGTCGGCGCGGCGAGACGTCCTGAGGAGCGACGGTTGCGAAGGTGACCGGCATACGGTGAAGTCTAGGCACGCAGGTTTCGACGAGCGCACGCATGGAGGCACGGTGAGCTACTGGTTCAACACGACTACGGGGCAGGTCGAGACCGACGACGACCGGGGCCAGGCCGCCGACGTCATGGGGCCCTACGAGAGCGAGGCGGAGGCGCGCGACGCGCTCAAGTCAGCCCGGGACCGCACCGAGCAGTGGGACCGCGAGGACCACGACTGGGACTCGCGCGGATCGGCCGCTGGGTCGTCCGACGACTGACGTCGGCCCCGACGCAGCACCGCCCAGCCTGTATGCCTGGGCGCGCGGCCGTGACGCGTGCCGCGCGGCTCAGCGACGCCTTCTTCGACGGGGTTGAGCAGGACGACCTGCTGAGCAGTCTGATCCCCCGTGGGGGTGGGACGACCATCGAGATGCTGCGCAGCGGTGTGGGGTCGAGGTGTTCGGCGGTCCGGCTGAGTACACACCGCTCGGTCCCCCGGCTCGGACCGTAGACCCAGCCCGTGCACTGCCGGAGGATGGTCGACCACCACCTCGGGCCGCATTCGTGGGCTACGTCGAGTGGGGCACCCGGCTGGCAATGCACAACTCGGCCACCGACGCCAACGTCGTCACTGAGGCCCCCGTGCCCCGATGGGGCGGGGGGGTCGCCCCGCTCTACTCGCCGGACTGAGGCTCGGTGGTAGCGGCCCGGGCAGCGCGCCCGTCACGTTCCTGCACGGCATACGGGTCGGTGCGTTCGTCGTAGGCCCAGAAGCCGCGCAGCCACGCCGCCGTCGCCGCCACGCCCAGGACGCAGAACACCCCGCCGCTCGTGACGGCCTGCCGCACCCCGAACCGGTCGGCGACGAGGCCCGAGCGGATCTCGCCGCCGATCGGCCCGAGGGAGTAGGAGAGCATCTCGATCCCGGCCAGCCGCCCCCGCAAGCCGTCGGGAATGGTCTGGTGCCAGATGGTCGACCTGAACATGCCGCTGACCTGGTCGGCGGCGCCTGCGGCGGTGAAGCAGAGCAGGACGAGCCACGGGTGCTGGGCGAGTCCGGCGAGCGCGACCGCCCCACCCCAGCCGATCGCGGCCAGGACGACGGCCCGTCCGTGGTGGTGCACACGGGAGGCCCAGCCCGAGGTGAGCGATGCCGCGAGCGCGCCGACGGTGGCTGCGGAGTAGAGCAGGCCGAGCAGGTCGGGACGGCGCAGGACGTCCTGCGCGAGGGCCGGGAAGATCACTGTGGGCATGGCGAGGACCATGGCGACGATGTCGATGACGTAGGTGCCGAGCAGGTCGCGGCGGGTGAGGGCGTACTGGAGTCCCTCGCCGATCCCCCGCAGGCTGGGTGGCGCCGTCTGCTCCAGGGGCGGGTAGGACCGGAGGCGTGAGAACAGGGCGGTGGCGACGACGATCCCGGTGACGTCGATGAGGAAGCACCAGCCGACGCCGACGGAGCTGACGAGCAGGCCGCCGAGCGCGGGCCCGGCGAGCATGCCGATCTGCAGCCCCACCGAGGAGAGGGCGATCGCCGCGGTGAGCTGGTCGTGAGCCACGGTCCGGGGGATGAGCGCCTCTCTCGACGGGCGTTGGAGTGCCCCCGTGGCCGAGAGGAAGGCGGCGACGACGAAGACGAGCCAGATGTGGGGGTGCGGCTGGAAGGCGTTGACGGCGAGCACCGCGGTGAGGACTACCTGGGCGACACCGGTCCACACGAGCATCAGCCGTCGGTCGAGATGGTCGGCCAGCGCCCCACCCCACAACCCGAAGACGACGAGCGGGACCAGCTCGACCAGGCCCACGGCGCCGACCACGAAGTTCGAGCCGGTGAGCTGGTAGAGCTGGAACGGGACGGCGACGTAGCTGACCATGGCGCCGAGGTAGAAGACGGTGCCGGCGAGGAAGAGCACGCGGTAGTCGCGCGAGGTATGCAGCGGCGACAGATCCATCCGGAGGCGCGAGAACAGCCGGGCCAGACGACGCAGGAAGGTCACCGGACCGTCCCCAGGTGTCATGTATGCCGCCCGCCCACGAGGGTCGATTCTCGTGCCCCGGGCGCGGGTGAGTCCACCGAGCGGCGGTGGCGCTGCCGGCGGGGCTGGGTCTCAGAGCGGGGCGGCGGCGCGCAGCGAACCCACGACGACGAAGTTGCCGAGGTAGGAGCCGCGGTCGGGCGCGATGACACAGCTGATGGCGACGACGGTGTCCTTGCGGACGTCAACGACCTGAGGGGTGGTCGTCAGCCGGTCGAACGGCACCGTAAGCGCAGTGGTGACGTCGTAGACGAACGTGCCGCGCGTCGTCCGGATCACGAGCGTGTCGCCGGTGCGCGCGTTCTGCAGACCGCTGAAGACTCCCTTGCTCGCGTCGTCGGGCCGGTAGCGGTTGGAGTGCCCGGTAATGAAGGTGGTCTCCGTGCCGGGCACCTGCAGGGGGGCCCCGAGGTCGATGCGGGCCACCTTGTCAAAGGTGGGCGCGTCGTAGCAGGGCTGACCGGGGACCTCGCAGGAGGCGGAGGAGTTGTAGCGCGCGAGCCCGGAGGACCCGGCGTCGATGAGGACGGCGCCCTGGCGCCGCACCTGGAACGACACGAGCTCGCCCTGCGCGACCGGCTGAATCGTGGTGGGCAGCCCTGGTTCGTCAACCGAGGCCGAGGAGGTGGTGGACGGAGGGGGCGGCGGTTCTGTCAACGCGGATGCCGGCGGGGCCGGCGAGGCGGGCTGGGTCGGCACAGAGCTGGTGGTCGAGCCCGCGCTGGGGGCGACCGGAGTGGGTGGCCCGGTGGCGAACGTCCCGTTGCTCGCCTCGGTCACCTGGTCTATGGCGCTACCGGCCGGCTGTGCTCAGGAGTCGTCGTTCGGCGTCTCGACCCGGCGCAGGTGCGGCAGGCGGCCACCGAAAGCGACCCACAGCCCGAGCAGGACGAGGAGGACCAGAGCCATCCGCAGCGGAGTCACGGCGAACTCGCTGGTCGTCGCATCGCTGACCACCCCGGCCTTGACCGGTTGTAGCGGGTAGAGCGTCACCACCGTGGCCGGTGTCGTCGTGGTCGTCGTGGGCGGCTCACCGGCGTCTTGGGCGGGATCAGGGTGGCCCTGATCGTTGAGGGCGTCTTGGGCGGGATCAAGGTCGCCGAGGTCGCCGAGGTCGTCGAGGTCGCCGAGGTCGTCGAGGTTGTCGAGGTTGTCGAGGTCGTCGTCGTCGGCGGGGCCGGCGGCGGGCAGTCCGCGACGGAGGCTCCGGGTTGAGCTTCATCGTGTTGGGAACGATCACGACGGACTTGATCTGGCCGTCCTTGAACGCCTGCCCCTGGACGGTCAGACCGTTGGCAGCGTCGTACGCCGCTTGGTCGGGAACAGCGCGTGGTTGTCAACCCAGATGGGGTTGTTTCCCGTCTGCAGACGCTCGGCCTCACCGGGCTTGTCGACGTACTTGCAGACGTAGGACTTGTGCACCTTCTCCGGTGCGGCCGCAGCGGGACCGGCGGTGGCGAAGAGGCCGACGACAGACCCGGCGGCGATGCCCCCCGGCCAGGACGCGGGCGACGGTGCCGGTCCCGAACCGGCGGCGGGTGGTGACGCGGTCTGGCGTCGAGTTGATTCAGGTGCCCCTCAGTCGTGACTCTTTCGTCCTGCAAGGTCCCCCGGGGACAGGACGCGACCGGCGGTTGCCGGTTCGGCGCCAACCTTCCTCCCTTTTGGGCACCTTCGCACGTTTTCTACCGATGCGGGGCGGGTCGTGGTCGACGGCCTCCCGGCCGCGCTGGGTCCAGCCGGTGACGGCGCGCCCCCACTAGAGTCGCGCGGGTGAACATCGTGTTCGTCGAGCCGGCGTTCCCGGCCAACCAGCGCCGGTTCGTGACGGCCCTGGCCGACGTCGGAGCGACGGTCATCGGGGTGGGGGAGTCGCCCGAGGAGAGCTTGGGGGACGACCTGCGGGCGCGGATGGCGGGGTACTACCGGGTCGGCAACGTCACCGACGCGCACCAGCTCGACGCGGCGGTGCGCTGGGCGCAGGACCGGATGTGGGTCGACGGCCTCGAGCCGACCATCGAGTCGCACCAGAGCGCTGCGGCGCAGGTGCGGGAGTGGCGCGGCATACCCGGCACGTCGGTGCGTACCACGTGGCTGTGCCGCGACAAGCCGTCGATGAAGGAGGCGCTGCGCGCCGCGGGGGTGCCGACCGCCGCGTCGGCCGCCGTCTCGAGCGCCGGGGAGGCTCGTGCGTTCGCGGCGGAGACCGGCTATCCGCTGATCCTCAAGCCGCGGGCGGGTGCGGGTGCCCAGGGCACCGTGCGGGTCGACTCCGACACCGACCTCGAGCGCGCCCTCGGGGCCTTCGGTGGGGCCGACTCGATCGCCGTCGAGGAGTTCGTCGAGGGTCACGAGGGGTTCTACGACACCGTGTCCGTCGGCGGTCACGTCGTGCACGACTGGGCGACGCACTACTACCCCAACGTCCTCGAGGCGATGCGGCACCGGTGGATCTCGCCGCAGTTCGTCACGACGAACCGGATCGACCAGGACCCGTTCTACGCCGAGGTCCGCGAGATGGGCGCCCGGGTCATCCAGGCCCTCGGCATCGAGACGTCGGCCACCCACATGGAGTGGTTCTACGGGCCGAAAGGGCTGCGGTTCTCCGAGATCGGCTGCCGGCCCCCGGGCGTCGGCGCCTGGGACCTGTACTCCGCGGCCAACGACGTCGACGTCTACCGCGAGTGGGCCCACTGCCTCGTCCACGGCGGTCCCGACCAGTCGCTGTCGCGCCGCTGGGCAGCCGGCATCGTCGCCCTGCGGCCCGACACGGACGGCTGGATCACGGGCTACAGCGGCGTGGACGAGGTCCGTCACCGGCACGACGAGTGGGTCATCGACGCCTACCTGCCCGACGCCGGTACCTCGACGCAGCCCGTCGAGGCGGGCTACATGGCCAACGCCTGGCTGCGGATGAGGCACCCCGACTACGACGTCCTGCGCGGGATGCTCGACGACGTCGGGCGCACCGTGCGCGTCCACGCCGGATGAGCGTCACCTACCTGCTCGGGCCCCAGCGGTTCCTCACGACGGCGGGGACCGTCGTCCGCGGCCTGGGCGAGGACGGTCCCATCGCCACCCTCACGGCGGGGTGGGAGGAGCGGGAGAATGACGACGCCGAGCTCGACTCCGTCATGGGGAACCGTACCCGTAACCTGCACCTGTACGCCCGCATGATGGAGGTCATCGAGCGGGACACCACGGTGGCTGCGGCCCTGCTGACCTTGCGCGACGCCATCGACGACCTGACCGGCGTCTACCGCACCCGGCTGCACCACGTACTCGACGCCGTCTACGCCGTGCGCCGCCGGACCGGCCGGGCCGACGTGGTCGAGGCGGGCTACCGGGACGCCCTGGACGCGGTCCGCCGTCTCGACGCGTGGTACCTGACCCAGGTGAGGGCCCTCTACGGAGAAGCCGCCGAGACGGGCGCCGTCGACGGCAGCGGGTTGTTCCAGCAACACCAGGGCGAGGTCGCCCAGACGCTCGAGGGCTGCCGGGTGCTGGCGGTCGCGGGCGGTCATGTCGGCATGCTGCTGAGGTCGATGCAGTTCTTCCGGTTCCGGCCGCCGGCCGACCTGCCCGTCGTCGCCTGGTCGGCGGGCGCCATGGCCATGACCCGGATCGTCGTGCTGTTCAACGACTTCGCGGCCACGGGAGCCCAGACCGAGGTGTGGGACCGGGGCGCCGGCCGCGTCGAGCACGTCGTCGCGCTGCCACACGCGCGGCGCCGGCTCCACCTTCCCGACCGGATCCGGATGCAGGTGCTCGCTGCTCGCTTCGCCGGCTCGACGTGCCTGCTCCTCGATGACGGGGCGAAGGTGGCGGTCGGGTCCGATGGCACGCTGCCCCCCGGCGCGCGGGTCCTGCGTGTCGACGGCACGGTCGGACCGCCCGCTGCGGTGGCCTCCGTCGCCTCAGTGGCCTCGGTCGCCTCGGTCGCCACGGTGGGTTCGGGGGAGGGGGCGTGAGCTCGCCCACGACGCCGCCGACGAGCGGGCATACCCGAAAGCTGGCGATCAACCGGTTGCGCGAGCGGCTGCCCACGGCCGACTCGGGTGTGGTCGACCGGTTCCTCATGCGGCACACCGCGCCCATCATCGAGGGCCGGTTCGCGACGTTCCTCTGGCGGGGCGACGCCGAGGAGGTGATGGTCCGTCACCGGGTCGTCGGGCTGCCGGAGCCACTACCCCTCCGACGCCTGGCCGACACCGATCTCTGGTCGGTCACGATCGAGCTCCCGGAGGGGTCGCGGGTGGAGTACCAGTTCGAGGTGGTGCGCGGGGGCGTGCGCGAGGAGTACCTCAACGACCCGCTCAACCCACGGGTGGCGCACGGGCCCTTCGGGTCACAGTCGGTGGCCGCTGCATCCGGCTACGTCGTCCCGTCCTGGTGCCTGCCGGACCCGGAGGCCCGGCCCGGTTCGCTGGAGTCGATGTCGTTGCGCAGCAAGGCCCTTCGCCGCGAACAGTGGATACGGGTCTACCGCCCCGCGCGGTTCCGTGAAGTGGTGCGCTACCCGTTGCTCATCGTCCACGACGGCGACGACTACCTCAGCTACGCCAACGCCAAGACGGTGCTCGACAACCTCATCCACCGCGGTGAGGTGGCGCCGCTCGTCGCCGCGTTCGTGCCTCCGGGCGACCGGCTCGTCGAGTACGCGAACAACGCGCCCCACGCGCGGTTCATCGCCCGGGAGCTCGTGCCGTTCCTCACCGATTGCCTCCCCCTGCTCGACCTGCCCGACGGGCGCTGTCTCATGGGGTCGAGCTTCGGCGGGGTCGCGTCCCTCGCCACCGCGGTGCGCTATCCCGAGGTCTTCGGCTCGCTGCTCCTGGAGTCGGGTTCGTTCGTCTTCACCGACATCGGCGTCGCCCACGGGGGCGGGGCGGTGTTCGACCCGGTCGTGAAGTTCGTCAACACCTATCGCGCCCGCCCTCGTGTGGTCGCGAACCGGATCTTCCAGACGTGCGGCGTCTACGAACCGCTGATCACCCCGAACCGGTCGATGGTCTCGACGTTCCGCGACACCGGCATGGATGTGCGCTACGTCGAGGCCCGTGACGGGCACAACTGGGAGAACTGGCGTGACCGGCTGCGTGACGCGTTGACGTGGATCTTCCCGGGTGAGCAGAAGTTCGTCTACGAGTAGCCGAGGAACGAGAGGAAACCCGTGAACAAGGTGGTCGAGCGCTGGCACTCGCCAAGGACCGAGCGCGAGCTGACCCTGGCCCGGTGGGGGCACTACGGCGTGCCCGTGCTGGCGTTCCCCACCGCGGGCGGCGACGCAGAGGAGATCGAGCGACACCAGCTGCTCGCCCACCTCGGCGACCTGGTCGAGGGCGGCGCGATCAAGGTCTACTCGGTCGACAGCACCGCCGGTCGCGCGTTGGCCACCCACGAAGGGTCGCCTGAGCACCGGATGTGGATGTTCAAGCAGTACCACGAAGCCATCGTCTCCGAGGTGGTGCCGGCGATCCACGCCGACAGTGGCGACCACGAGATCATCGTCACCGGGTCGAGCATCGGGGCGTTCAACGCGCTGGCCCTGCTCTGCCGTGAGCCGCAGCTGTTCCGGGCGGCCGTCTGCATGAGCGGCTCGTACCACATGGAGCAGCTCATCGGCGGGTTCAACGATGATCTGTACCTCTCCTCGCCGGTGCACTTCCTGCCCGGGCTGGAGGGCCCACAGCTGGACCGGCTGCGGGAGCGGTTCGTCATCCTCGCGCAGGGGTCGGGCCGCTGGGAGAACCCGCAGGGCGCCTGGGAGGTGGCCGACCTGTTGGGCAGCAAGGGGATTCCGAACCGCCTTGACGACTGGGGCCCGGGCTACGACCACGACTGGCCCTCCTGGTGGGAGATGCTGCCGACCTATCTGAGGCAGCTTCTGTGACCGGTTCGCCCTCAGCGGGGGAGGACCTCGGGGCGGTGGTCGACGCACTGATGTCGCAGGCGCGCACCGACCTCGGACGTCTCGTCGCCATCCGCTCGGTCGCGTCGGAGGATCGCCTACCCGTGCCCGAGGGTCGGCGGGCGGCGGAGGAGGTCGCCCGTCTCCTGCGCGTCGTCGGCGTCGAGGAGGTCGGCCTCCTCGACGCGGCCGACGGCAGCGTGGCCGTGGTGGGGCGCACCGAGGGCCCGCCGGGAGCCCCCCGCGTGCTGCTCTACTCCCACTACGATGTCCAGCCTCCCGGAGACCCGGCCGCGTGGGGCTCGGACCCCTGGACGCTCACCGAGCGGCACGGGCGCTGGTATGCCCGCGGCGCGGCGGACTGCAAGGGGAACCTCGTCATGCACCTCACCGCGCTGCGCGCGCTCCGAGCGGTCGACGGGGGCTGGCCGGTGTCCCTGACCGTCGTCTGCGAGGGCTCCGAGGAGGCGTCGACCGGCGGGCTCGAGGGGTTGGTCCGGGCCGACCCGGCCGCCTTCTCCGCTGACGTCGTGGTCATCGCCGACACGGGCAACGTCGAGGCGGGCACACCGACGGTGACGACCAGCCTCAGGGGCACCGGCAGCGTGCTCGTCACGGTGCGGACGCTCGATGGACCCGTTCACTCCGGAGCGTTCGGGGGCGCGGCACCGGACGCGATGGCGGCGCTCATCAAGGTCCTCGGCACCCTGCGCGACGACGCGGGGGAGACCACGGTGGGCGGGCTGGCCCACGACGGGCGGTGGGCTGGGGCGGCATACCCGGTGGAACGGTTCCGTTCCGACGCCGGGGTGCTCGACGGCGTCGAGGTGCTCGGGAGCGGAGAGGTCGGCGACGCACTCTGGGCGCGGCCGGTGGCGACGGTGCTGGCCATCGAGGGTCCGGCGGTCAAGGACGTCACGGCGGCGGTATCGGGCCAGGCGCGCGCGGTGGTGAACCTCAGGGTTCCTCCAGGCGTGGACGCCGTTGCGGCGCAACAGCTTTTGGTCAGGCAGCTGGAGGCGGCCGCGCCGTGGGGAGCACGCGTCACGGTCGAGCCCAAGACGCTCGGTCAACCGTTCGCCGCCCGGACTGACGGGCCGGCGTACGCCGCGCTCGGTCGGGCGATGGAGTCGGCGTTCGGGCGGCCGATGGTCTCGACGGGTCAAGGTGGCGCGATCCCGCTGTGTCTCGTCCTGTCAGAGGTCAACCCCGACGCCGAGCTGCTGCTCTTCGGCGTCGAGGAGCCCGCCTGCCGGATCCATGCGCCCGACGAGAGCGTCTCGCCCGAGGAGCTGCACCGGACCGCGTGGGCCGAGGCCCTCTTCCTGCGGTCGCTCGGAGACGCCGGCTGGTCCGTGCGAGGGTCGCCGTGAAGTCCAGGGTGACGATCCTCGACGTCGCCGCCGGGGCGGGCGTGTCCATCTCCTCGGTGTCCGCCGCGCTCAACGAGCGGCCGGGGGTCTCGGACTCCACCCGGGCGCGCATCCTCGACGTCGCACACCGGCTCGGCTGGGTGCCGTCCCTCAGAGGTCGGAGCCTGTCGGCGAGGCGTGCGTTCGCCGTGGGCCTCGTGATCGAGCGTCCGTCGACGGTGATCGAGTCGGACCCCTTCTTCGCCGGGTTCATCGCGGGCGTCGAGGTGGTGCTCGGCCGGCACGGTTACGCGCTGGTCCTTCAGATGGCCCCGACCCATCGCGCGGCTATGGAGCGTTACCGCCAGCTCGCCCTGGACCATCGCATCGACGGGGCGTTCCTCATCGACATGGCCTCGCGAGACCCCCGGCTTCAGCTCGTCCGCGACCTGGAGCTGCCCGCGGTGGCGGTCAACCCGGCGCCGGACTGCGAGCTCCCCTCCGTGCGCCAGGACCATCTGCCGGGGCTGACCGGCCTGATGGACCGTGTCCTGACGCTCGGGCACACCCAGGTCGCCCATGTGGGCGGGCGCCGGGGCCTGATCCACACGCGTCAGCGGGTGGGTGTCTGGCGGGCCGCCCTCGCCGGCGCGGGACTGCCCCCCGGCCCCCTCGTCTACGGCGGCTTCACCACCAAGAGCGGAAGCCGGGCGGCCGACCGGATCCTCGACGCCGACGGTCCCAACCCGACCGCCGTGGTCTGCGGCAACGACCTGATGGCCATCGGGGTCATCGCCCGGGCCAGCCAGCGCGGCGTGCTGGTGCCGGAGCAGATGTCGGTGACCGGCTTCGACGGTCTCGAGATCGGCGCCTACATCCGGCCGGCCCTGACGACGGTTTCGACCTCCCCGAGGGCCCTCGGCGAGGCGGCCGCCCGGATGCTGCTGGCGGTCGTCGCGGGTGAGCACCCGGACGACGTCGACGTGCCGGCCACGGCCCCCCTCTTCCGCGACTCGCTCGTGCCGCCGCCCCGGGGGTAGTCGGTTCGTCCGCCCGGGGCGAAACGCTTTGGTATCGATCCTCCCTGGTCGCTCCCCGGAGTGCTACGTTCCGAATACCCGAAACGTTTTGGTACATGGGAGAAGACGACATGGCGACATTGAAGTTGCGCGTGGCTCGAATGACCGGTCTGCGGGCCGTGGGGTCCGCGGTGGCCTTGGGCGCCCTGCTGGCGGCGTGCTCCAGCAGCAGCGGCGGTGCGGCGGGTGGGGCTGCACCCACGGTCGGGGGAGACGTGAGCGGGACGCTCAACCTGCTCGTCTCCAGTGCCACCGGCTCCGACGCGGGGTTCCAGGCGGTGAACAAGGCCTTCACCGCTGCCCACCCCGGCGTCCAGGTCGCCTTCTCCGCGATCCCCAACGAGCAGTACAACCAGGCCCGCTCCTCGCGGCTCACGGCCGGCAGCGCGGACGTCGTCGTCGCCTTCCCGCGCGAGGTGCCCAGCTACGTGCCAGCCACCAACGCGGGCGACGACGCCCGGCTGGCGGACTCCGGCGGGTTCCTCGACCTCACCGGGCAGCCGTTCCTCAGCTCCTTTAACGCGACCGTGCTCGACGCGACGAAGTACAAGGGCAAGAGCTACAGCGTGCCCACCGGCCTCAGCTACTACACCGGCATGTACTACAACAAGAAGATCTTCAAGGACAACGGGGTCAACGTGCCGACCACGTGGTCCGAGCTGGTCGCCACCTGTGACGCGCTCAAGGCCAAGGGCGTCACGCCGCTGGGCATCGCTGGCAAGGACTCGGCCGGCGTCAACACGCTGGGCATCATCCAGAGCACCTACCCGACCGCCGACGCCAAGAACGCGCTGGCTAAGGGACTCTACGACGGGTCGGTCAAGCTCAACGACGGCAAGCAGCTCGCGGTCCTCACGAAGCTCCAGAAGCTCTACGGGTACGCAGAGCCCAACTTCGCCGGCGTCAGCTACGCGACCATGACGGCGGACTTCGTCAACGGCAAGTACGCCATGGTGGCTGACGGCACCTGGAACGTCACGAGCCTGCAGAAGGCCGGCGGCTCCGCCTTCGACTTCGGCTACTTCCCGCTGCCCGCCAGCGACACCGCCGCGGACAACAAGAACCTCGGCGGCAAGGTCGAGCTCTCGCTCGCGATCCCCGCCAACGCCAAGAACCCGCAGGCGGCCGTCGCCTGGATGGACTTCTTTGCGAAGAACTACGCGCTCTTCGACGACCAGGCCGGGTTCGCCCCGTCGGTGAACGGCGCCAAGAGCAACGACTTCTACACGGGGATCGCCGACAACATCGCCCAGTTCTCACCCGCCTGGGACACCATCTGGATCCCCAACACCAAGGCCGGCCCGGCCGCCGCGGTCCCGTTCAACTGGGCCGGGGTCGCGCCGATGGGCTCGCAGGACGCGGCGGCGGCCGCCGCCGCCGCGCAGACCGACTGGTCGGCCGGACTGGCGAAGTGAAGGGCAGCGCCTTCCTCTTCGGTCGGCGCTCGACCGCCCAGCTCATCTTCGCGCTGGGCCTAGCGCTTGTCGTCGTCTTCTCGCTCGCGCCGGCCGTGGGCATCCTCGTCATCTCCTTCAGCGACATCCGCTCGCTGCCGTTCCTCCCCGTGCACTTCGTGGGCCTCGACAACTACGCCACCTTCTTCTCCTCGGCGCAGCTGGGCTACAACCTGCACGCGTTGAGCAACACGCTGGTCTTCGCCGTGTCGGTCACGCTGCTGCAGAACGGCATTGCGCTCTTCGTCGCGGTGCTCCTCAACCAGCGTCTGCGGGGGCGAAACTTTGCGAGAGCCATTGTCTTCCTACCGACGATCCTCGGCGTGACGATCATCGGGCTCGTGTTCAGCCTGGTGTTCAACCCGTCCGGCGGGCCGGCCGCCAGCCTGTGGAGCTGGTTCGGCTCCTCGTCCGCCTTCTTCGGCTCGCCGTCGCTGGCCATGCCTCTGGTCATCGCCGTGCAGGTGTGGTCGGGAGTAGGCGTCGCTGTGGTGATCTACCTCGCCGGACTGCAGGCGATCCCACCAGAGCTCTACGAGGTCGCGTCGATCGACGGCGCGGGCAGCTGGCAGCGCCTGCGCCACGTGACCTATCCGCTGCTGGCCCCGTCGGTCACCGCCAACACGCTCCTCAGCGTCATCGGCGCGCTGCAGAGCTACCAGCTGATCTACGTCCTCACCGGGCCCATCAACCCGGCCACGCAGGTCCTCTCGCTCGCGATCTTCACGCAGGGCTTCGGCGGGGCCCAGGGTGGCACCGCGCTGTCCCAGGGCTACGCGGCCGCCATCTCGATGGTCCAGTTCGTCATCGTCATGATCGTCTCGCTGGGGATGCTGGCGTACCTGCGGCGACGGGAGACCTCGCTGTGAGCACCCTCGGGCCTGCCGCCGTCACGGCCCAGGCCGTCCCCACCACCCAGGTGGTCGCGCCCGAGCGAGGTCCGCGCCCCCGGACCGGCAAGATCGGGCTCTACGCCCTGCTGGTCGTCGTCGTCCTCATCTACCTGTACCCGCTCGTCTTCCTGGTCAACACCGCCCTGAAGTCGGATGCCGAGTTCACCGCCAACCCCACCGGGCTCGTCACGTCGCCCGAGCTGGGCAACTTCGCGACCGCCTGGGACAAGGGCAACTTCGCGGCATACCTGGGCAACTCCGTGCTCTACACACTCATCGCCGCCGGTCTGGGCACGGCCATGTCGCTCATGGTCGGCTTCCCGGTGGCCCGGGGGTATCTCAAGCACAGCCGGGTCTGGAACGGCCTCTTCGCCGCCTTGCTCTTCCTGCCCAACACCCTCGTCACGGTCTTCCAGCTGGCGCTGCGGCTCAACCTCTACGACACCCGGCTCGGCTACGTGCTCATCATGGCGTCCGGGGTCGGCGTGGGCCCGATCCTCATCACGGGCTACCTGAAGTCCATCCCGAGGGAGATCGACGAGGCGGCGGCTCTCGACGGGGTCGGGTATGCCCGCTACCTGTTCCGGTTCCTCCCCGCGCTGATCCGGCCGGTGCTCGCGACGGTGTTCATCCTCCAGGCCATCGGCGTATGGAACGACATCATTCTCGCGACCATCCTGCTGCCCGACCAGACCAAGTTCCCGGTGACTCTGGGGCTGTTCGCGTTCAAGGGGACCTACACCAGCCAGTGGAGCCTGCTCGCCTCCGCGACGATCATCGTCGCCGCGCCGCTGCTCGTCGCCTACGTCTTCCTCCAGCGATACCTCGTGGCCAGCGTTGTTGGTGGGGCCGTGAAGGGGTGAGTGGACCACCGGCGGCGACCACGTCGCTCAAGACCGCGGAGCGTGCCTCTCTCGCGGCCGACTCCCCTCAGCCCAGCGAGACGGGGCCCGTCCGGTTCCCGCTCGGCCCGTTCACGCCATGGCCCGCCAACCCCGTCCTCTCACCGCGCGGCAACGCCTGGGAGTCCGGCAGCGTCTACAACCCGGCCGCGGTGGTCGTCGAGGGCCGCGTAGCCCTGCTCTACCGCGCGCACGCCGACGACCTCGTGTCGCACGTCGGGCTCGCGTGGAGCGACGACGGATACCGGTTCCGGCGTGAGCCCGAACCGGTGCTCTCCCCGAGCGAGGACTACGACCGGTTCGGAGTCGAGGACCCTCGGGTCACCCGGGTCGGGGGCACCTACTACCTCACGTACTCGGGCTGGGACAGGCGGCACTCGCTGCTCTGCCTGGCCACCTCCACAGACCTCTCCTCGTGGACCAAGCACGGACCGCTCTTCCCCGACTTCGACACCTTCCAGCCGCAGGGCCGCGACCCCTGGGGGCCCGGCTCGCCCGTAGGGCCGTGGTCCAAGGCGGGGGGGATCCTGCCCCAGCGCGTCGGTGAGCACTACCTCATGCTGTTCGGCGAAGGGTCGATCTGGTCGGCGACCTCACCCGACCTGCTGCACTGGACGCCCGCGGTGCCGGACAGTGCGCCGCCTCTGCTCGCACCGCGGCCGGGAACCTTCAGCGACTACCTCGTCGAGGTGGGTCCACCACCGCTGCTCACCGACGACGGGCTCGTCCTGCTGCTGTACAACGCGGCCGAGAAGTACCCCGACCGGTCGGTCCGCTACACGGCGGGCCAAGCCCTGGTGCATCCCGACCGTCCGCACGAGCTGCTCGCCGAGCTCACGCGGCCGTGGATCGAGCCGACGACCTACGAGGAACGTCATGGGCTGGTCTCTAACGTCACCTTCGTCGCAGGTCTCGTGTGGCTGCACGACCGGTGGCTCGCCTACTACGGCCAGTCGGACTCGACCCTGGGTGTCGCCACGTTCGTCCCCGGTGACCGGTGGTCCGACGTGGTGGCCCACTGACTGCTCGAAAACCCCGACCTCGACCGCAACGGAGCGCAGAGATGATCACCCGCCGCACCTTTCTGACCGCAACCGCCGCAAGCGTCGGCGCTGTCGGCGCCGGCCTCGTCGGCTCGCCCTTCGCGAGCCCGGCCGCGGCGGCCCCGACCGCCTCCCCCCGTTCGGGCCCGTTGACGAACTTGGCCCATCTGCGGTGGCTGCTGGACGACGTGCGGCTCGCCGACTCAGGGACCCATACGACGATCGACATCGCGACCTCACCGAGCGGGACGGCCCCGTGGACCTACGCCAACGCGCTCCCCGGTGGCGGCTGGGCGCGGGTCGGCGGCGGGAACCTCGACCCCGCGACGGGGTACTGGTCGCAGGGCGCCTACAACGCCGACGACATCGCGCGCGCGGCCGTCGTCTTCCTCCGGGCCGCCCAGCAGGGCGTCGGGGGGACCTCCAGCCGGGGCGGCGCGGCCGCCGAGGCCCGGGGCCTGCTCCGCACGCTGACCTACCTCCAGGACGCCGACGGGCCCTATGCCGGCAACGTCGTCCTATGGATGCAGGCGGACGGCACGCTCAACCTCACTCCGCAGCCGCCCGACTCCCCGAACCCCTCCGACTCGGCCGAGTCCTACTGGCTGGCGCGCACCCTCTGGGCCCTCGGGGAGGGTTACGCGACGTTCCGGTCGCGGGACCCGCGGCTGGCCGCCTTCCTGCGCGACCGTCTGCACCTCGGGCTCGACGCGCTCGACCGGGGCTGCCTCTCGCACTACGGACAGTGGCTGGTCGCCGACGACGTGCGGGTGCCGGCGTGGCTCATCACCGGCGGTGCCGACGCGACCGCCGAGGCCTGCCTCGGGCTGGCGGCCTACGTCCGGGCTGCGCCCGACGACCTTCGGGCCCGGACGGCGCTGGCCCGTCTCATCGAGGGCGTGGCCGCCATGCGGTCCGGGGGCAGGGGGGTCTGGCCGTTCGGGGCGATCCTGCCGTGGACCCTCTCCCAGAGCTTCTGGCACGCCTGGGGCGGCGAGGCGCCGCAGGCCCTCTGCCGCACTGCGGGCGTGCTCGGAGACCGCTCCCTGCGGGCGGCGGGTCTTTCTGACGCCGGGTCGTTCACCCCGCAGGTCCTCGCCTCCGGAGGGCCGCACAACGCCTGGGCGACGGTGCCGGCCGAGGCCCAGATCGCCTACGGTGCCGAAGGCCGGGTGTCGGGTCTCCTGGCGGCGGCCGACCTCACGGGCTCGGACGGCTTCCTCGAGCTGGCCGGCCTGGCCGGCGGCTGGTTCTTCGGGGCCAACCTCAGCGGACGGCCGGTCTACGACCCGGCGACCGGCGTCACCTTCGACGGGGTCGAGACCGACGGTCGGATCAACGCCAACTCCGGCGCGGAGTCGACGATCCACGGCCAGCTGGCCATGCTCGGCCTCGACGCGCACCCGACGGCGGGCGACCTCGCCGCGTCGATCACGGGGTATGCGTTCCACGGCCTCTCGGTCGTCGAGGCCGAGGGCGGGGTGCTTGCCGGTGGTGCCATCGTCGTCCGCCCGGCTTCGGCGTGGACCGGGGCGGCCAACTGGTCGGGCGGGGCCTACGTCACCGTGCCGTCCGGGGGGTCGCTCACGCTCGACGTGACAGGGCACGACGGCGACCTCGTCCACCCCATCGTCAACCGCCGGCCCGGCGACCTCGGGACGAGCACCTACTGGGCGCTCGACGCCCGTGGGCGACGCACGCTGCTCGGGCGGCTGCCCAACGGCGGGCTGCGCGACCCCGGCGTCGTCCAGGCGGACGGCCTGCTCAAGCCGTTCCCGCTCGACCGGGCCCTGCCCGACGGCTCGGTCCGCGTCGTCGTCGAGTCCTCGGGCGACCTCCAGCTCGACGCCCTGCTCCTGCAGCCGGTCGTCTCGACGGTGCGCTACTCCCGGGGGAGCGCGACTCCGGCTGTGCTCTACGCCAACGCCCGGACGATCCCGGCCAACGTTCCGGCTCTGACAGCCGGAACCGGCTGGACGTGGACCGCCGACGGGACGCGCCGGGGAGCGGTCCGAGGGCCGCGGGTGCTCGTCATCGGGGGCGGGTTCGCCATCACGACCTAACGGTCGTCACGACGTCGCCGCGTCAGGCGTGGGGGGCGTCGGGCTCGCGCCAGCGGCTCGTGATCGGGAGGCGGCGGTCCTTGCCGAAGGCGAGCGGCGAGATCTTCGGTCCTGGGGCGAACTGGCGGCGCTTCCACTCCGCCCGGTCGACGAGCTGGATCACCTTGTCCACCACCACCGGGTCGAAGCCCTGGGCGACCAGCTGCTCGCGGCCGTGCGCGACCCCCACGTAGCCGGCGAGGATCGCGTCGAGCTCCTCGTAGTCGGGAAGCGAGTCCTGGTCGGTCTGACCCGGCCGCAGCTCGGCTGAGGGGGGCTTGGTGATCGTCGCCTCGGGGATGGGGGGCTGCTCGCCGCGCGACTCGGCATACCGGTTGCGCCAGCGGGCGAGCTCCCAGACCAGCGTCTTCGGCACGTCCTTGATGGGCGCGAACCCGCCGACGCTGTCGCCGTAGATGGTCGAGTAGCCGACCGAGACCTCGGACTTGTTCGAGTTGGCGAGCACCAGCGGCCCCTCCTGGTTGGAGATCCCCATCCAGATGACGCCGCGCACCCGGGCCTGGAGGTTCTCCTCGGCGATCCCGGTCAGCCCGAGCGCGTCGAGGAACGGGTCGACCATCGGCTGGATCGGCAGCACGCGGTAGTTTAGGCCGAGGTTCTTCGCCAGCTCCGCGGCGTCGTCCTTGCTCCCCTCGGACGAGTAGCGGCTCGGGTTGCTGACACCGATGACGTTATGGCCGCCGAGGACGTCGGCGGCGATCGCGGCGACGACGGTCGAGTCGATGCCACCGGAGACGCCGAGCAGCACCTTCTGGAACCCGTTCTTGCGCACGTAGTCCTGCAGCCCGAGTCCCACCGCGCGCCACACCTCCTCGACGGGGTCGAGGCGAGGGAACATCGGCGGCCCGTCAGGGGCATACGGCGGGGCCGGGTCCTCGGACACGACGACGTGGACGACGTCGTCCGGCAGCGCACCCACCGTGGACGAGGTGAGGTCGAGGTCGACGACCACCATGCTCTCGACGAACTGTGGCCCGCGGGCGAGGACCAGGCCGTGGCGGTCGACCACCATCGAGTCGCCGTCGAAGACGAGCTCGTCCTGTCCGCCCACCATGTTGAGATAGGCCAGGGCGCACCCGGCCTGGTCGGCCCGCCGCCGCACCAGCTCCAGGCGGGTGTCGTCCTTCTCGCGCTCGTAGGGCGAGCCGTTGATGACGAGCAGCAGCTCGGCTCCCGCCTCCCGAGTCTGGGCGACGGGGCCGCCTTCCTGCCAGAGGTCCTCGCAGATGGCGATGGCCACGTCGATGCCGCGCACCCGCACGACCGTGAGGGTGTCGCCGGGCGCGAAGATCCGGTACTCGTCGAACACCCCGTAGTTGGGGAGGTGGTGTTTGGCGTAGCGGCCGACGACCCGCCCCCCGTAGAGGATGGCCGCGCAGTTCTGCGGCAGGGGGCGGCTCGGGTCGCCGTCGGCGGTTCCGTCCGCGGCCCGGTCGAGGTAGCCGACGACGATGGGCAGATCACCGTGCCCGTCCCGTTCGAGGTCCGTGGCCAGCTGACCCAGCGCGCGGCGGGAGGCCTCGACGAACGAGGAGCGCAGCGCCAGGTCCTCGACCGGGTATGCCGTCAGCACCATCTCGGGGAACGCCACGAGATGGGCGCCGGCCGCGGCCGCCTCCTCGACCCGGTCGCGCACCATCCGGGCGTTGCCCGGGAGGTCGCCGAGGACGGGGTTGACCTGGGCCATCGCGAGGCGCAGCTGAGCCATGGACCGAGGGTAGTTCCCCTACGAACCAACCCCGGTCGGCGGCCCGGTGCACCCGTCTGCTCTGAGAGTGCAACCTTGGTAAAGCCTAGGTAAAGGTTTAAAACCCCAGGCAAAGAGGCTGGACGGGAGGCCCATGCCTGCCTCACAGGCGCGTTCATCGACGACGTCACGGTGACCAAGGACGGCGTCGCCGGCCCGGTCGACGACGTCGAGGCGGGTGTCGGTGCGTGGACCGCCAAGGGCTTCTCTGTCATCTCGGGCACGGTCAGCAAGACCACGCCGCGCTACTACGTCGCCGAGAACCGCACCTACACCGGCTACGACGAGACGCTGAAGACCGGCCCCTACAACTTCGGCTGGGCCACCACCAGGCCCGACTGGGTGGAGCGCTTCCCCTACCAGGACGGCCTGCTCGTCAGCTACGTCGACCAGGCGTACAACGACAACAACACGAGCGCGCACCCCGGTGCGGGACTCGTGCTGCCCGTCGACGCGCGGCCGGCGCCGGTCACGTTCCCGGACGGCAAGCTGCTCGGCAACCGGCGCCAGCCGTTCGACGCCACCTTCGGCCAGGAGGCCACCGATGCGGTGACGTTCCACCGCAACGGGGTCGCCACGGTCGTCCCGTCGCAGCCGGCCATCCCGGTCTTCGACGACACCAACCCAGGCCGGTACTGGAGCGCCGCAAACCCGTGGAACTCGGTCAAGGTCGCGGGCACCGGCACCAAGCTCGCGGTCACGGTCACGCGTGACGGCGGCAACGAGCTGCAGGTCCACGTCAGCTTCACCGGCTGACACCAGCGGCTTCGACGGACCGGCCCCCGGGACAGCATCCCGGGGGCCGGTCCCGTCGGTCTGGCACCATCGGTGCGGTGACCACCGGGGTGTACGACGACATCGTCGTCGGCGCGGGCCACAACGGGCTGACGGCTGCGGCATACCTCGCTCGCGCCGGTCGTCGCGTGCTCGTCCTCGAGAGGCTCGACCACGCTGGGGGAGCGGCCGTCTCGGAGCGACCCTTCCCGGGAGTGGACGCGCGGCTGTCGCGCTACTCCTACCTCGTCTCGCTGCTGCCCCACCGGATCGTCACCGACCTCGACCTCGACCTCCGGCTGGTCCGCCGCCGTTACGCCTCCTACACGCCACTTCCTCACGACCCCACACGTGGGCTCCTGGTGGATGCACACGACCCTGAGGCCACCCGCGCCTCGTTCGTTCGCGCCCTCGGTTCCGACGCGGAGTTCGCCTCCTGGCAACGGTTCTACGGCCGGATGGCCGCGATCGCCTCCCGAGTGTGGCCGACAATGCTCGAGCCCCTACGACCCGAGGCCGAGCTGCGCGCGCAGGCCGGTGACGACGAGCTCTGGGACGCCCTGACGAGGCGCCCGCTCGGTGCCCTGCTGCGCGCCACCTTCACCGACGACACAGTGCGAGGCCTCGCCGCCACCGACGGCCTCATCGGCACGTTCGCGGACCTCGACGACCCTGGGCTCGCCCAGAACATCTGCTTTCTCTACCACCTCGTCGGGGGCGGTACGGGTGACTGGGACGTCCCTGTCGGCGGGATGGGCGCGGTCACCACCGCGCTGGCCCGCGCGGCGACGGCGGCCGGGGCGGAGATCGTCACCGGTGCCGACGTCGTGGCGGTGAGCACTGATGGGGAGGTGGCCTGGCGGACCACAGCCCGTCGGGACCACACGGCCCGCGGCCACGTCCACGCCGGCCTCGCCCCGGCGCTCCTGGACGCGCTGTTGGCGCACGCCGGGGCGGCACCCGTCGCCGAGGGTCCGGCGCCCGAGGGCGCGCAGCTCAAGGTCAACGTGCTGCTGACCCGGCTCCCCCGGCTACGGGACGCCACCGTCGACCCGGCTGCCGCGTTCGCGGGCACCCTGCACGTGCACGAGGGGATGAGCGAGCTGCAGGACGCGTATGCCGCCGCGTCCGGCGGCCGTCTGGCCCACCTCGCCACGTGCGAGGTCTACTGCCACACCCTGTCCGACCGGTCCATCCTCGGTCCTGCCCTGGCCGGGTCCGACGCGCAGACCCTCACGCTCTTCGCGCTGCAGACCCCGGCCCGGCTGTTCGCCGGCCGGTCCCGCAGCCGCCAGGACCGCCGGCGGGACGAGGCACGGGACGCGGCGCTGCGGGCGCTCGACTCGGTGCTCGCCGAGCCCCTCGCCGACGTCGTCATGCGGGACGCCAACGGCGACCCCTGCATCGAGGTGAAGACCCCGACCGACCTCGAGCGCGAGCTGGGGCTACCTGGGGGCAACATCTTCCACCGCGCCCTGCAGTGGCCGTGGGCCGAGCGTCCGGAGCAGGTGGGCACCTGGGGCGTCGAGACGCCCTATCCGGCGGTCACCGTGTGCGGAGCCGGGGCCCGCCGCGGCGGCGGCGTCAGCGGCATACCCGGGTTCCTCAGCGCGCAGTCCGTCCTTACCTGACCAACCCCCACAACCCGACCGGACTCACGTGGTTGTCGGTTTTGGAGGCGGAAACCCGTCGAAACCGACAACACCGTGAGTCCGGTTGGGGTTACTGGTGACGTCGGCCCTCCGGTAACGACGCGGAAACGTCGATGCGGCAGGATCGTCGCATGGACCGTCAGCAAGAGTTCGTGCTCCGCACCATCGAGGAGCGCGACATCCGCTTCGTCCGGCTGTGGTTCACCGACGTGCTCGGCACCCTCAAGTCGGTGGCGATCGCACCGGCCGAGCTGGAGGGCGCGTTCTCCGAGGGAATCGGGTTCGACGGCTCGGCGATCGAGGGTTTCGCCCGGGTGTTCGAGGCCGACATGCTGGCCAAGCCCGACCCGTCGACCTTCCAGGTGCTGCCGTGGCGGGGCGAGCACCCCGGCACCGCGCGGATGTTCTGCGACCTGCAGATGCCCGACGGTTCGCCGAGCTTCGCCGACCCCCGCAACGTCCTGCGGCGGGCCCTGTGGGAGGCGGGAGAGCTGGGGTTCACGTTCTACACGCACCCGGAGATCGAGTTCTTCCTCCTCAAGAAGGGGTTCAAGAAGGGCAAACAGCCCAAGCCCGCCGACGACGCCGGCTACTTCGACCATGTGCCGCACGGCAGCAGCCACGACTTCCGGCGGGCGACGATCACCATGCTCGAGTCGATGGGCATCTCCGTTGAGTTCAGCCACCACGAGGGCGCCCCGGGGCAGAACGAGATCGACCTGCGCTACGCCGACGCCCTGTCGACCGCCGACAACATCATGACGTTCAAGACGGTCGTCAAGGAGGTCGCGCTGGAGCAGGACATCTACGCGACCTTCATGCCGAAGCCGTTCGCGCAGTACCCGGGCTCGGGCATGCATACCCACCTCAGCCTGTTCGAGGGCGACACCAACGCGTTCCACGAGGCCGGGGCGCCCTACCAGCTGAGCAAGACCGGGCGACAGTTCATCGCCGGAGTCCTCCACCACGCCGCCGAGATCACCGCGGTCACCAACCAGTGGGTCAACTCCTACAAGCGGCTGTGGGGCGGCGGGGAGGCGCCGGAGTACATCACGTGGGGCCACAACAACCGCTCCGCGATGATCCGTATCCCGATGTACAAGCCGACCAAGGGCCAGTCGAGCCGGGTGGAGATCCGGTCCCTCGACGCCGCGTGCAACCCCTACTTGGCCTTCGCCCTGATGCTCAGTGCCGGGCTCAAGGGCATCACCGAGGGCTACGAGGTGCCGCCCGAGACCGAGGACGACGTCTGGAACCTCTCTCAGGAGGAGCGCAGGGCGATGGGCATCCAGCCACTGCCGACGTCGCTCGGCCGCGCCCTCGAGGTCATGGAGCGCAGCGAGCTCGTCGCCGAGACCCTCGGCGAGCACGTGTTCGACTTCTTCCTGCGCAACAAGCGCCAGGAGTGGGAGGACTACCGTAGCCAGGTGACTCAGTTCGAGCTCGACCGCTACCTGCCCCGCCTCTAGCCCGGACCGGTATGACGACGAGGCCTGCAGGGTCGTCGACGCCGTTGGGTGCGCGGGCGGGCACCACGACCGGTCAGCTCGCCCGGCTGGGGTTCGCCGACCCGCAGCGGGCCGAACGGCTGCTCCAGGACCCGTCGCTCACCGGCTTCACCGACCCGCTCGACGACGTCTTCCACGACGGGCTGCCGGACGCCCTCAGCGCCGCCGCAGACCCCGACCAGGCCCTGCTCGGGCTGGTCCGCATCGTCGAGTCGCTGCGCGACAAGCGTCGGGTGGCGACTCGCCAGCGGCCCGCGCGCCCCTCCGGCGCTTCGGTGCTCCCGCCCGTGCCGGCCTCGCAGTCCTCGCCTGCCTCGCCGTCCCCGCTGTCCCTGCCGACCCCGGCGTTCCCGGCGCCGGACCGCGACTCCGACGGGGCGGCCCTGCTGGCCGCCCTCCGGCGCACCGGACCGGCCCGGATGCGTCTCGTCGCCGTGCTGGGCGCGTCGATCGCCCTGGTCGACCACCTGGTCAGCCATCCCGAGCACTGGCGCTGCGTCGCCGAGGCGACGGTTCCCACAGCCGAGGGCCTCCGCGAGACACTGGTCTCCGCCGTCGACCCCGGACACCGTGGCGCGCGCACCGCTTACGACGCGCTGCGCATCGCCTACCGGCGCGAGCTGCTGGCCATCGCCGCCCTCGATCTCACGTCCGACGACCCCGTCGGCTACCAGCCGTCGGTGGCGGAGCAGCTCGCCTGGCTCGCGGAGGCCGCCCTCGAGGCGGCCCTCGCCATCGCTCGGGAGGAGTACGGCGACGGCGCCCAGGACGCCCGGCTGGCGATCATCGGGATGGGCAAGACCGGCGGCGGCGAGCTGAACTACGTCTCCGACGTCGACGTCATCTTCGTCGCCGAGCCGGCCGACGGGGTCGACGAGGAACGCGCCCTGGCCGTGGCGACGGCCCTGGCTGTGGCGACCATCAAGGCCTGCTCCGCGCAGACCGGCGAGGGCACCCTGTGGCCGGTCGACGCGGCGCTGCGGCCGGAGGGCAAGGCCGGCCCGCTGGTCCGCACCATCGCCAGCCACCGCGCCTACTACGAGCGATGGGCCAAGACGTGGGAGTTCCAGGCACTGCTCAAGGCCTGGGTCTCGGCGGGCGACCTCGAGGTGGGTCGGGCCTACAAGGCCGCCGTCAGCCCGATGGTCTGGGACGCCGCGGGCCGCGACCACTTCGTCGAGGACGTGCAGGCGATGCGCCGCCGGGTCGAGCAGCACGTGCCGGCCGGCGAGGCCGACCGCCAGCTCAAGCTCGGTCGTGGGGGACTGCGCGACGTCGAGTTCTCGGTGCAGCTGCTCCAGCTCGTCCACGGCCGGTCCGACCCGTCGCTGCGCTCGGCCACCACCCTGGAGGGCCTGTCCGCGCTGGCCAAGGGCGGTTACGTCGGCCGGGAGGACGCGCTGGTCCTCGGCGAGGCATACCGGCTCCTGCGCACCCTCGAGCACCGGATCCAGCTGCACAAGCTGCGCCGCACCCACCTCATGCCGACGTCCGAGGCCGACCTGCGCCGTCTCGGCCGCGCCATCGGCCTGCGCGCCAACCCGGCCGAGGAGGTCGCCTCCATCCGGCAGTCCCGCTCGCGCGAGGTGCGCCGGATCCACGAGCGGCTGTTCTACCGGCCGTTGCTCGCCTCCGCGGCCAGGCTCACCAGCGCTGACACCTCGCTCACCCCCGAGGCCGCCCGGGCACGGCTGGCCGCGCTGGGGTTCCGCGACCCCGCGGGGGCCATGCGGCACCTCGAGGCCCTCACGACCGGGGTGTCGCGCCGGGCCGCCATTCAGCGCACCCTGCTGCCCGTCATGCTCGGCTGGTTCGCCGACGAGGCCGACCCCGATGCCGGCCTGCTCGCGTTCCGCCGGGTCAGCGAGCAGCTGGGCACGATCCACTGGTACCTCAAGATGCTGCGCGACGAGGGCCGCTCGGCGGAGCGCCTCGCCCGGTCCCTCAGCCGGAGCCGGTATGCCGCCGACCTGCTTCTGCAGTCGCCCGAGTCCGTCGCCCTGCTCGGGGAGCCTGGTGGCCTGACGCCGCGTTCGCCCGAGCAGCTGGTGCTGACGTTGAGCAGCGCGGCCGGTCGTCAGCCCGATCCCGATGCCGCGATCGCGGCCGTGCTCTCGCTCCGCCGCCACGAGCTGTTCCGCATCGCCATCGCCGACCTCGCCCACGAGGCCGACCTCCTCGGTGTGGGCTTGGCGCTGTCCGACCTCACCGGCGCCGTGCTGCACGTGGCCCTCGGGATCGCCGTGCGCAAGATCGCCGCGCAGGTCGGCGTGCCCGAGGGGGAGTCCCTCGGCACGGGGGTCGCCGTCATCGGGATGGGCAGTCTGGGCGGCCGCGAGATGGGGTACGCCTCTGACGCCGACGCCATCTTCGTGCACCGGGCGACGGGGGAGGTCTCCGACGACGAGGCGCAGCGCCGGGCGGTGCTCGTCGTCCAAGAGGTACGCCGGTTGCTCGGGGGCGGCGGCCCTGGCCCGGCGCTGGTCCTGGACAACGACCTGCGCCCCGAGGGGAAGCAGGGACCGCTCACCCGCAGCCTGTCGGCGTACGCGACGTACTACCAGCGGTGGGCCGCGACGTGGGAGTTCCAGGCCCTTCTGCGGGCCCGTCCCGTCGGCGGCGACCCCGAGGTCGGAGCGGCGTTCATGGCGGTCGTCGAGCCCGTGCGCTACCCGGCGGGTGGGCTCAGTGTGGGTCAGGTGCGTGACATCCGGCTCATGAAGGCCCGGGTGGAGGCCGAACGGCTGCCGCGGGGTGCGGACAGGCGTACGCACCTCAAGCTCGGCACCGGGGGGCTCACCGATGTCGAGTGGACGGTGCAGCTGCTTCAGCTCCAGCACGGCGACGCCGACCCGACGCTGCGCACGACCGGCACGATGGCCGGGCTCACCCTGGCCGAGAAGGGCGGCTACCTCCCGGTCGGGGACGCGGCGAGCCTGCGCGCCGGGTGGCGCCTGGCCGCGTCCCTGCGCAACGCGTCGGTCCTCTGGCGCGGGCGACCGGCTGAGTCCGTGCCCGCCGATCTGCGGGACGCCGACGGGATCGGCCGGATCATCGGTCGGCCGCCCGGAGCGCAAGCGACATTGGACGAAGATTACCTGCGCGTGGCCAGACGATGCCGAACTGCCACCAACGCCAACTTTTACGACACCCTTTAGACCGGTACCGTCCCTCAGATGGGGGTGCGTCAGACGGGGCCGACGTCATCGATGCCCCCGTTCGCCGACGTCTTCGGCGTCCGCGGCTTCCTGCCCCTGTTCATCGCCGCGAGCCTGTCGACGTGGGGCGACTACGTTGCTCGCCTGACCATCGCCGCGGTGGTCTACCAGCGGACGGCCTCGCCACTGGCCACCGCGACGACGTTCGCCGTGAGCCTGCTGCCGTCGATCTTCGGGCGCACCCTCCTCGGTCCGCTCGCCGACCGGCTGCCCTACAAGTACGTCCTCATGGGCTCACACCTCAGCCGCGCCCTCATGGTGGGGGTGCTCGTCTGGCTCGTCGTCGCCGAGGTGCCGATCGCCATGCTCCTCGTAGCCTTCTTCTTCCTCGAGGTGCTCGGCGGACCCGCCGTGTCGGCCCAGCAGGTGCTCATGACGGACCTGTTCGAGGATCGGCGCCTGTTCGTCGGCGCGATGGGGATGACCGCCCTCGGTGAACAGGTCAACCAGGCCCTGGGGTTCGTCGTCGGGGGCGTGGCCATCGCCGCGCTCGGACCCACTCGAGCGCTGCTGGTCGACCTCGTCACCTTCCTCGTGTCCGCCGGCGTCGTCGCGACCGTCATCCGCCGCAAGCCGGTCATCGGACAGCCCAGCCCCGGCATCGTGGGGTTCTTCGGCGACCTCGGCCGCGCGGCGTCCTACGTCGGGCGGCATCCCGTCCTGCGCCGGCTGTTGGCCCTCAGCCTGCTCGTCAACCTCGGCGTCTCCGCGCCCGAGGCGGTGGCGATCCCGTATGCCGGTGACGTCAGCGTCGGTGGCCTGCTCATGGCCGCCCCCATCGCCGGTGCAGCGGTGGGCGTCGTCCTCGTGAGCCGGTGGGAACCTCGTGTATCCAACCGCCGGATGATCGCCATGGCCCTCGCCATGCCGGTGCCGCTGCTGTTCACCGCCTTCCGGCCCGGCATCGCCGTGACCGTGGTGCTCTGGTTCGTCAGCGGCGTCCTCCAGGCGTTCATGCTGCCACTGCAGTCCACCTTCTCCCTGGTCACCCCGGCGGAGCGACGGGGCACGATCTTCGGTCTCGCCGGCGCCCTCTCCGTGACCGCAGCCGGAGTCACCTACCTCCTGGCGGGTTGGCTGTCCGAGCTCACCAACCCGGCGGCCACCGTGACGATGCTCGCCGTCATGTGCCTGGGGTCGGTCGTGCTCCTTGCGGCCCGCTGGCCGCGGCGTGCGCTGGACGAGGCCGTCGAGGTGGCCTACGCCCCCGAGCGGCCCGCGGGAGAACCCGCCGTGGCCAGGTCGGACCGCGAGGCGGTCTAGCGGGATCTCGGAGTGGTGCACCCCTCAGAGGGGGTGTGGCGCTCCGCGCTATGTCGTGAGCGCCGCCCTGGCGGGAACCTGGACCGGTGCGGGTCGTTGGACCCAGTGGGACCGAGCGCCGACGGGCCTGACTCGTGGCGCGTGCCGACTCCGACCGCGGTCCCCGGAAGGAGTAGGACGATGGGATTCCTCGACAGGCTGCTCGGCCGCGAACCGGTCCAGAACCAGGGCGCCGGTGGGTATGCGCCGACGAACCGGAGCTTCGCACCGGGACCGGCCGACGCACAGCCGTCCGCGGGTCCGCAGGACTCGACGACGGGGGCGACCGCCGAGGACCGGCAGGCCATCGCCCGCTACCGCTACCTGCTGCGGACCGCGCCTCCCGAGCAGATCGAGCAGGCGCACGCCCAGGCCTTCGAACAGCTCAAACCCTCCCAGCGCCAGCAGGTGCTGCGGGAGATGACGCAGACCCTGCCCGCCGGCGAGCAGCCGCAGAGCGACGACCCCCGCCAGCTGGCGCGGGCCGCGACGCGGGCCGAGATGCAGCAGCCGGGCTACCTGCAGCGCACCTTCGGTGGTCGCGGCTACGGCGGTATGGGCGGCGGCATGATGGGCGGGGGCATGATGGGCGGGTTCGGTGGTTCCCTGCTCGGCAGCGTGGCCGGCGTTGTCATCGGGACGGCGGTCGCCGACTCGCTCATGGGTGGCTTCGACGGTTCGCCGGAGCACCAGGAGGCCTACGCCGACGATGGCAACGGCGGTGACCAGGGTTCGGGTGACCAGGGCTCCGGTGACCAGGGCTCCGGTGACCAGGGTGGCGGCGCCGACCAGGCCGGCTTCGACTCGGCCGGTGGTGATGCCGGCTGGGGGGGCGACCAGGGTGGCGGGTTCGGCGACTTCGGTGGTGGTGACTTCGGTGGCGGTGACTTCTAGGCTGGCCGGCTCAGCCGATCGGCTCGTCGCGCTGCGCGGCGATCTCCTCCAGCTGGGACTTCTCCTGGGTGCTCAGCTTGCGCGTGTCACGGGGCACGGCGAACGGCTGCACGTCGGCGGGTAGGCCCTGCTGGATGGCTTTGCCGTGGTCGAGCTCGGCGTTGATCTCCGCACCGAGCAGGACCGCGATGTTGCTCAGCCACAGCCACACCAGGAAGATCACGACGCCGGCCAGCGAGCCGTACGTCTTGTCGTAGCTGGAGAAGTTGGCGACATAGATCGCGAAGACGGCCGAGACCACCACGACCAGCAGCACCGCGACGAAGCCACCGGGGCTCACCCACTTGATGCCGGCCTGGCGGGCGTTCGGGCTCGCCCAGAACAGCACCGCCAGCAGCACGGACACGAGCACGAAGAGGACCGGCCACTTGAGGATGCTCCACAGCAGCACCGTGGTGTCGCCGACACCGACGACGTCGCCGAGCTGCCGGGCCACCGGTCCGCTGACGACGACGATGACAGCGCTGAGGACGAGGACGATGACGGCGAAGACGGTGACTCCGACGCGGATCGGCAGGGTCTTCCAGATGGGCCTGCCCTCACCGATGTCGTAGACGATGTTCGACGCCCGCATGAACGCGGCCACGTAGCCCGAGGCCGACCAGAGCGCGATGAGGATGCCGAGGATCGCGCCGAGGCCGGCGCCGGTGCGGTTGGCCTGCGCCTGTGTGATGAGGGTCTTGACGAACTCGGCCGCCGAGCCGGGCGCGACCGCGCTCACCTGGCTGACCACCTGGTCGGTGGTGTCCTGCCCGAGCAGCCCGAGGATGGACAGCAGGACCACGAGGGCCGGGACGATGGACAGGACGCCGTAGTAGGTGAGCGCTGCGGCGAGGTCGGTCAGGTGGTCCTCCTTGAAGCCCGTCCGGGCGCGCTTGAGGACGGCGACGAGCGACGGCTTGGGCAGGTCGGTCGGGCTGTCCGGCTCCGTCTCGTCCCCCGACCCGTGCTGCTCATCCGTCGCGCCGTTCGCGGACCTGTTCGCGGACTTGCTCGAGGACCCGTTCACGGATCCGCCCGTCGATCCGTGGGCCGGGCCGTTGCGGGCGGTGTGCGCGTCGTCCGTGAGATCGCCGGGGGCGGGTTGGCTGCCGCGCGGACGGAACCGTAGGGCCATGGCATACCTCGTTGTCGTCAGTTCGTGAGTGGACTCGGGCGTCAACAGCCGGGCGCACCGGGCACGCTTACCCCCATGATCTACCCCAGGCCCGCGCTTCTCACTCCCGACGCACGGGCGGGCGGCCCCGAACCTGCGGAGTCGCTCGCCGAGATGTGGTTCGACGTGGCCGGTCACCGGGTGCACGGTTGGCGGGCCACGCCCGACGCCGACGACCGGCTCCAAGGCGGCGTCGCCATCGTCCCCGGGCTCGGGCTGCCGCCGTACACGTTCCCCACCGCGAGGGCCGTCGCGGCCCGCGGGCTGACCTGCACCGTGCTCGACCTCCCGGGCTTCGGGTCCGACCGGCTCGACGCCACCCTCCCGCACATCCACGCGGTGGGCCGGGCCGCCGCGCAGTGGCTGGTCGCGCAGCCACCGGGGGCGGTGACGGTGCTGCTCGGACACTCGACCGGGGCGCAAGCCGCCCTCACCGCGGCGCTCGCCGTGCAGGAGGTACGCCCCGACCTGGCCCTCGTCCTCGCCGGCCCCACCTTCGTCCCCCGGCAGCGCCGGTTCCTGCCACTCGCCGCGGCGGCCCTGACGGCATACCGGCGCGACTCCCTGCGCGAGCTGGTCATCGCGCCCTCGGTGGCCCGGGGGCGTCTCGGGGTCGTCGACATCCTGCGGTCGGGGATGCGTGACGCTCCCGAGGCGCGGGTGCGGCGGCTGGTCCTGCCGCTGACCCTGACCGCCGGTGAGGCCGACAGCTACGCCCCGCGATGGTGGCTGGGCCGGCTCGCTGCGGCGGCGGCGCTGACGCCTCACGTCGAGGTGTCGACGTTGCCGGGCTCGCACAACAATGTGTTCACCGAGCCAGACCAGGTGGCCGAGTTGGTCGTTCGCGCGGCGACCGGCCCCGGTTTGCCCGTGCGGCCCACCGGGTAGGTCGACCACGACGCCGGAAGTGCCGGCTCGATGGTCGACGAGGGGACTGCATCCACCCATGAAGGCATTGACGTGGCAAGGCAAGCGCGACGTGCGGGTCGAAGAGGTGCCGGACCCCGTGATCCAGGAGCCGACGGACGCGATCGTCCGCGTCACCTCGACGGCGATCTGCGGGTCGGACCTGCACCTGTACGAGGTGCTGGGTGCTTACCTGAACCCCGGCGACATCCTCGGCCACGAGCCGATGGGCGTCGTCGAGGAGGTCGGACCGGAGGTGACCCACATCAAGCCGGGTGACCGGGTCGTCATCCCCTTCAACATCTCCTGCGGCACCTGCTTCATGTGCACGCGTGGCCTCTACTCGCAGTGCGAGACCACCCAGGTGACGTCACAGGGCAAGGGCGCGTCGCTGTTCGGCTACACCTCTCTCTACGGTTCGGTCCCGGGGGGCCAGGCCGAGTACCTGCGCGTGCCGCAGGCGCAGTTCGGCCCGATCAAGGTGCCCACCGACGGCCCGGACACCCAGTACCTCTACCTCTCCGACATCCTCCCCACTGCCTGGCAGGCCGTGAAGTATGCCGACGTGCCGCAGGGCGGGACGCTCGCCGTCATCGGCCTCGGCCCGGTCGGCCAGTTCTGTACGCGCATCGCCCAGCAGCTCGGGGTGGAACGGGTCATCGGTGTGGACCTCGTCGACGAGCGGCTCGAGCTGGCCCGCCGTCGGGGGACCGAGGTGCTCGACTACCGCCAGGTCGACGACGTCGCCGAGGCGCTCATCGAGCTCACGTCCGGCCGGGGGCCGGACGCGACCATCGACGCCGTCGGCATGGAGGCGCACGGGTCGCCGACGGCCAAGGCCGCGCAGACCGCCGTGGGGCTGCTGCCCGATGCCATCGCCAAGCCCATGGTCGACCGGTTCGCCGTCGACCGCCTCGACGCTCTGCACACGGCGATGAAGGCCGTGCGCCGGGGCGGCACCGTCTCGATCTCAGGTGTCTACGGTGGCGAGGCCGACCCGATGCCGATGATGGAGCTGTTCGACCGGCAGGTGCAGGTCCGGATGGGCCAGTGCAACGTCAAGCACTGGGTCGACGAGATCATGCCGCTCGTCCTCGACGGCTCCGACCCGCTGGGCACCGGTGACCTCGCGACGCACATGCTCCCGCTGGAGGACGCAGCACACGGCTACGAGATCTTCCAGGCCAAGGAAGACGCCTGCATCAAGGTGCTGCTGACCCCGTGAGCGATGCGCAGCCCGAGGACGGCGGCAACCCACGCGTCGTCGTCGTCACCGGGGCGTCCAGCGGCATCGGCCGCGCGACGGCAGTCCTGTTGAGCGGCCAGGGAATGCGGGTCGTGCTCGCCTCCCGGTCGAGGGAGTCGCTCGTGTCGGCCCAGGGCGAGTGCCTTGGTGGCGAGACGCTCGTCGTGCCGACCGACGTCTCGAAGGCCGACGAGGTCGACGCCCTCTTGGACGCGGCGGTCGCCCGGTTCGGCCGCGTCGACGCCGTCGTGCACAGCGCCGCGGTGCTGGCCTACGGCCGTTTCGAGGACGTGCCGGCAGATGTCTTCGCGCGCACCCTGGACGTCACCGTGGTCGGCACCGCGAACGTCGCCCGGGCGGCGCTGCGCCGGTTCCAGGCACAGGGCGGGGGCAGTCTGGTCGTCGTCGGCTCGTTGCTCGGGAAGATCGCCACCCCCTACATGAGCTCCTACGTGACGGCCAAGTGGGCCGTGCACGGGCTGGTGCGCTGCCTCCAGATCGAGGCCCGGGACACCCCGGGGGTCGAGGTCAGCCTGATCTCGCCCGGCGGGGTCAACACCCCGGTCTACCGGCAGGCGGGCACCTACGCCGGACATCACGGTATGCCGCCGCCACCGGTCGTCTCGCCCGAGCGGGTGGCGCGGGCGATCGCCCGCCGACTCGACCGTCCGGCGCGGGACACCGACGTCGGCCCCGCCAACCTGTTGACCGTGCTGGGCTTCCGCGTGCTGCCCGGCCTCTTCGACCTCATCGTCACGCCGTTGATGAAGGCCGGCGGGCTGCAGCGCGCGGCGACCGGTCCCACGGCCGGCAACGTGCTCGAACCTTCCGTCGAGGGGGAGTCGACGCACGGACCCTGGCCCACGGTCTTCGGCGGCATCTTCGGCGGCGGCGGGGTGTCGCCGTTGGACACGATCGGGAGGTTGCGATGGCGAAGGACCTGAGCTCACCACCACTGGCCGAGGTGCGGCGGCACGTCGACGCACCCGCCACGGCCGTCTGGGGCGTGCTGGCCGACGGCTGGCTCTACGCCAACTGGGTCGTGGGTGCGTCCAGGGTGCGGTCGGTCGACCTGACCTGGCCCTCCATGGACAGCACCCTCCAGCACTCCTTCGGGGTGTGGCCCGCAGTGATCAACGACGAGAGCCGGGTGCTGGAGTCGGAGCCTGCCCGGCGGCTCGTCATCCAGGCGAAGGGCTGGCCCATGGGCGAGGCCCGGGTGGAGCTGACCATCGAGGCGTGGGACGACGACAGTTGCGACGTGGCCCTGGTCGAGGACGCCGTGGCGGGTCCGGGGACCGTCGTGCCCCGTGCCGTCCGGCAGCCCGTGATCGCCATGCGCAACCGGGAGGCCGTCCACCGGCTCGCGCTCATCGCCGAGGGCCACCACCGGGAGCGGCTGGCCGGGGAGGGCCGCCGGGGCGTCGGCGCCGGCTGAGCGACCGAAACGGGCGCCGAACTCGCGGTGCCCGTCCCTGGTGGTGGAGGACCTAGGAATTGAACCTAGCGAGGCGCCCCAAGTGCGCATCCCCCTTGTGTTGACCGAACGTAGTGCACGTCGGCTCTGACGGCAACCCCACACGGGTCTATCGACAGACGGTGCGCAGTGGTGTGGAATGCCGCCCATGGACGCCGACGAAATCCGCACAAAATACTTCGACTTCATGGTCGAGAACGGTCGCACGCTCATCCCTCGGGCCCCCCTGATCCCGAAGGACGACCCGTCCACGTTGTTCACGGGAAGCGGGATGCAGCCGCTGCTGCCCTACCTGCTGGGCGCCGACCACCCGGATGGCTCGCGCGTCGCCGACAGCCAGACCTGCCTACGCGTCCAGGACATCGAGGAGGTCGGTGACAACCGGCATACGACCTTCTTCGAGATGCTCGGCAACTGGAGCCTCGGCGACTACTTCAAGGACCACCAGCTGCGTCAGCTGTGGGCCTTCCTCACGGAGCGCGTCGGCCTCGACCCCAGTCGGATCTACGTCTCGTGCTTCATCGGCGACCCGGAGCACGGCATCCCCAAGGACACCGAGTCGGCGACGATCTGGACCGAGCTGTTCACCGCGGCCGGGGTCTCGGCCGACCAGATCGACGTCGACACCGAGGAGCACGGCGCCGAGATCGGCAACCGAGGGGCGCGGATCGCGTTCTACGGCACGAAGAACTGGTGGTGCCGCGGCGGGAGCGCCGAGGACATGCCGGTCGGTGAGCCGGGTGGCCCGGACTCCGAGGTGTTCTACCTCTTTCCCCAGGTGCAGCATGACCCGAGCTACGGCGCGCACTGCCACCAGAACTGCGACTGCGGTCGCTACCTCGAGATCGGCAACTCGGTCTTCATGGAGTACCGGCGGACCGAGACCGGCTTCGAGCCGCTGCCGCGCCGCAACGTCGACTATGGCGGTGGCCTGGCCCGGATCGCCGCCGCTTCCTCCGACCAGCCCGACGTCTTCCACATCAACCTGCTGTGGCCCATCGTGGCCCAGCTCGAGGAGCTGTCAGGGCGCGTCTACGGCGACGAGACCCAGGCGATGCGTGTCATCGCCGACCACCTGCGCGGTGCCGCGTTCCTCGCCGTCGACGGCGTGCAGCCCAGCAACAAGGCGCAGGGCTACGTCATGCGCCGGCTCATCCGCCGGGCGATCCGGTATGCGTTCGACCTCGGTCTGGAGGAGAACTTCTTCCCGAAGCTGATCCCCACCATCGCCGGGATCTACGAGGCGCACTATCCCAAGGTCGCGGACCAGGCCGACGAGGTCGTCGCGGTCCTGTCCAAGGAGGAGCAGGCGTTCCGCCGCACCCTGCGCAAGGGGATCCGCCAGATGAAGGGCTACCGCAAGACGGGGCTCACCGGAGCCGGGCTGTTCGTCCTCTACGACACCTTCGGGTTCCCCGTCGAGCTCAGCACCGAGGAGGCCCGTCGTTCGGGCATCGAGCTAAGCGATGCCTGGCGGTCGGAGTTCGAGGAGCACATGACCGCCCAGCGCGAACGCTCGCAGAAGGGCGCCGCCCACCCCTGAGGGCGCCCGTCTGCCGGTGTGCCGTACGGTGCCGGGGCCCACCACGAAACGGGCCCACCACGACCCGGAGGTCGCCTTGCCCAGCCCCCTGTCCGACGCGATCCTCGTCTCAGACGAGGTCCGCGCCGCGCTCGACGACGGTCATCCGGTCGTCGCTCTCGAGTCCACGATCTTCACCCACGGCCTGCCTCGGCCCCGCAACCTCGAGGTGGCGCTCGACGCCGAGCGGCTGCTGCGCGACCAGGGCGTGGTGCCTGCGACGATCGGGGTGCTCGACGGCCATCCCGTCGTCGGCCTCTCGACCGAGGAGATCACCGCCCTCTCCCAGTCGGACGACGTCGGCAAGTTCAGCCTGCGCGACCTGCCCGTGGCGGCGACGCGGCGGCGCTCGGGCGGCACGACCGTCGCGGCTACGTCGTTCCTGGCGCACCGAGCCGGCATCCGGGTGTTCTCGACGGGGGGCCTCGGCGGCGTGCACCGCGGCGCGTCAACGACGTTCGACGAGTCGGCCGACCTGCCGGTGCTCGCGCGTACGCCGGTGCTCGTCGTCGCCGCCGGCGTCAAGTCGATCCTCGACATCCCGGCCAGCCTTGAGCGGATGGAGACCCTGTCGGTCACCGTCGTCGGATACCGGACGACCCGCTTCCCCGGCTTCTACATCTCCGACTCGGGCTTCGAGGTCGAGTACGCCGTCGAGGACGCCGCTGCAGCCGCGCAGCTCCTGCGGGCGCGAGACGCCCTCGGCATCGACGGAGCCATCATCATCGCCAACCCCGTCCCCGATGGTCACCAGCTCGACCGGGCCGAGCACGACGCCGTGCTCACCGACGCGCTGGCCGCGGCCGGTGCGGCCCGCATCGCGGGCCACGACTCGACGCCGTTCCTGCTCGACTTCGTGCAGCGGGCGACCCAGGGGCGCAGCCTCGACGTCAACGTGGCGGTCTACCGCAACAATGTCTCTCTGGGCGGGGAGATCGCCAGAAGCCTGGCGCAGCGGTCGCCTGAGGCCGCGACGTAGTCGGGGCTGCGGCCGAGCCCCGGTGGCTGCCCGCCGGGCGTTTGGACGGGTCAGCGCATGCTGCCGGAGCGCCCGGTCGGCCCTTCCCGACGGTCATCGGGAGCCGGCACCGCGACCAGCCGGCGGTGCTGCGGGGTCGACAACGCGGTCATACGGGCGAGCCCGTCCCGGGCGTCCATCGAGGAGTACTCCGGGAAAGGGTCCTCCGTCGCCAGCGACCCGAGACGCGAGCCCAGACGGCGAAACCATGTGGTCATGTGGACACTCCTCGTGCTCGGCGGGCTGGGTGACCACTGTGACACCACCCAGGGTCGAGATCCGGGAGGCTTTACCGGTTATTGCCGCAAAACGGACCAAGACCGGGCCTGCGAGCTGCCGGTTGACCTCTTGACCTGGCACTCACCGGTGCCGCTGGTGGGGCCCTCCTCGAAAGCGGTGCTCTACTGGAACCGATCCGCCCTTCCTGGGCCTCCTTGGTGACCGCCTGGGGTCCTCCGGCAGGACCACACCGACGACCCCGCTCCGGCCGGTGGCTCGAACGACGTTCACCAGGAGTCCGTGGTCAGCTCCGGGTGCTCATGGCCGCCGACGTCGTGCGCCTGGCAGTCCGCTGCGCCGACCCTACTGTCGGCGCCGAACCCGTCTGTCGCGTCCATGTTGGCCTCGACCCGGTCACGTCGGCGAGCTTGACCGCCGTCGCTGCGAGGCTGGACGCGCGCCGGGATGAGGACGGAACCGTGGCGCCGCACCACCCTCGGCGCGTGAGGCCGATGCGGGCCGCCGAGACCCCCGGGAGTAGACCGGGGCCGCAGCGGGTAGGACGTGACCATGGACACCGACGCTCCCGACGAGCAGCCCAACGCCAGCAACGCCGACAGCGCCGGCGACTTCGAGACCTCGCTGATCCCGCAGGAGAAGAACCAGAGGACCAAGAGCATGGCGGAGAACCGGGCGACAGCGGACTCGGATCCCGACACGGAACCAGCCGAAACGGGTGAGGGAGACAAGAACACCGACCCGAACGCGCAGCCTCCCGCTTAGATGGGATGTCCGGGGTGAAGCTCCGTGCGGACGAGGCGCGGACCCGGCTGGCCGCCCACGTCCATGGGGTGCTGTGCACGATGCACCCTGAGCGTGGACCAGATCCGCAACCGGTCGTCTTCGCCCTGACCGACGACGGTCACGTCGGGGTGCCCATCGATCGGGTGAAACCGAAGTCCTCGAGCCGCTTGAAGCGCGAGGACAACCTCGCGGCCGACCCTCGTGCAACGCTGCTGGTCGAGCACTGGGAGATCGAGGACTGGTCGCGGCTGTGGTGGGTGCGGGCGGAGCTGCGCCACGTGCCGCAGCCACCGTTGGCCGTGACGGAGGACCTCGCCGACCGGTTGGCGAACAGCGTGCCGCAGTATGCCGACAAGCCGTTCGACCGCATTCTCGTCTGCCGCGTCGTCGGGGTGACGGGGTGGTCCGCTGCCGAACGGTGACGACCCGCCCCGCCGAGGTGGCCTTACACACGGCGGGGGACAGGGCCGGTTCGGAGGTGAAGACGTCGTCGGGGTCGTAGGTGGCCTTGACGGGTAGGGGCGGAGGGCGTCGGAGAGCTCGGCGACCCAGCTCAGACAGTCGTTGGTGAGCGGGTCGGAGGATTCCGGAAAGGCGTCGCGGGTGCCCCAGCTGGCACCGGGTCCGGCGTGGAACAGCGCGTCCCGGCGCGCGAACGCCGAGCCGCCCGGCGGCTCGCTCCCCGTGACGGCACCGCCGAACGCGTTCGCGAAGTGGTTGCAGTCCGGCGTCGGCGCGTGAGCCATAAACGACCCGATGAGGCTGATCGCGTCGGGCGGGAAGGGCACAGAGACGAACTGCGACGACAACTTCCAGTTCGCGGCCTCTTGGTGCAGCGGGATCTGTAGGCCCGCGCAGATGTCCGCCCAGCTCGACTGTGACCTGGCCCGTCAGGATGAGAGCCACAGTGAGGACATGAGGGGCGTATCTCTGACGGGAAGGCTGTTCCGGACTGCCGGTCCGGATCGCTACGTTAGGCGTCGCCGACGACGTGGCGCGGACAACGGTAGGGGAGCGGAACGGTGCGGGACCAGCGTCTCCTCCTTCTCTCCGTGTGGGTGTCGGCCGGGTTCGCCGTGGTGTCGAGCATCTGGGGGATCCTCGCCGGCTCCAGCATGATCGTCTTCGACGGCTTGTACTCCTTTGTCAGCGTGGGCCTTTCCCTCTCCGCCGTGTTCGCGCTGCGCTTCTCGAGGCGCGGCCCTGACGAACGGTTTCCGTGGGGGCGGGAAGCGGCCGAGCCGGTGGCCGTCGTGTTCAAGGCCGTGACGCTGGGTGCCCTCAGCGCCTACGCGGCGGTGCAGGGCGTCGTCGACATCGTCCAGGGTGGCCACGAGGTCGCCGTCGGCTGGGCCGTTGCCTACGCCGCCCTCGCTACGGTGGTCGTTCTCGTGGTTGGCCTGGTCCTTCGACGCGGCTCCGATTCCGACCTCGTCCGCGCTGAAGCGGCCGAGTGGCTCGGCGATGCCTGGCTGTCCGCACTGGTGCTGGTCGGCTTCCTCGTCGCGCTGGTCCTGGTCCGCACCGGCCGAACGGAGCTGGCGGCATACGTGGACCCGGCGATGGTCGTCCTGGGCTCGGTCGTCTTCCTGCGCGTGCCCGCTCGGCTGGTCGTCGACGGGATGCGTGAGCTGCTGGCGATGTCACCGCCGGACCCGGTGCTGGACCGGCTGCGCGAGATCGTGCACGAGGTCGGGCGGCGATACGCCTTGGACGAGGCCGTCGTGCGGGCGACCAAGGTCGGCGGCCGCATCGACATCGACGTCGCCTACCTCGTCGAGGATCACTCGCTGGTGCAGACCATCGCCGAGTCCGACCGCGTACGCGTCGACCTCGCCGAGCAGCTCGCCGTACTGGGATACCAGCGTTCCCTGTCGGTGACGTTCACGGCGGACCGACGCCTGACGGAGTGAGCCGACGGAGACAACGGAGGGTTGTGGCGCCCATGAGGGCCACAACCCCTCCGTTGTCATGCTGTGCACGTGAAGGCCGCAAGCCCTCCGGCTCTAGATGTCGTAGTACATCTCGAACTCGTGCGGGTGGGGGCGGAAGCGGATCGGGTCGACCTCGTTGACGCGCTTCCAGTCGATCCACGTCTCGATGAGGTCGGTCGTGAAGACGTCGCCCGCGAGGAGGTACTCGTGGTCGGCCTCCAGGGCATCGAGCACTGCGGGCAACGAACCGGGCACCTGGGCGATCGCGGCGTGCTCCTCGGGGGGCAGCTCGTAGAGGTCCTTGTCGACCGGCTCCGGGGGCTCGATGCGGTTCTTGATCCCGTCGAGACCGGCCATCAGCTGCGCCGCGAACGACAGGTAGGGGTTGGCCGACGGGTCGGGGATGCGGAACTCGATGCGCTTGGCCTTGGGCGACGTGCCGGCGATCGGGATACGGACGCAGGCCGATCGGTTGCGCGCGGAGTAGACGAGGTTGACCGGAGCCTCGTACCCCGGCACGAGCCGGTGGTAGGAGTTCACCGTCGGGTTAGTGAACGCGAGCAGCGACGGTGCGTGCGCCAGCAGGCCACCGACATACCAGCGGGCCAGGTCGGACAGGCCGCCGTAGCCGCTCTCGTCGTAGAAGAGCGGCTCGCCGTCCTTCCATAGCGACTGGTGCGTATGCATACCCGAGCCGTTGTCGCCGAACAGCGGCTTGGGCATGAAGGTCGCCGTCTTGCCGGCCTGGAAGACGGTGTTCTTGACGACGTACTTGAACTTCATCATGTCGTCGCCGGACTGCAGCAGCGTGTTGTAGGTGTAGTTGATCTCCTGCTGACCGGCGGTGCCGACCTCGTGGTGAGACCGCTCGACCTTGAGGCCGACATCGTCGAGGCCAAGACAGATCTTGTCGCGCATATCGGCGAAGTGGTCGACCGGCGGCACGGGGAAGTACCCGCCCTTGTAACGGGTCTTGTACGCCTGGTTGCCGCCCTCCTCGATCCGGCCGGTGTTCCAGGCGGCCTCGATCGAGTCGATGAAGTAGTAGCCGGCGTTCTGCTTCGTCTCGAAGCGGACGTCGTCGAAGATGTAGAACTCAGCCTCGGCGCCGAAGTACGCGGTGTCGGCGATGCCGGTGGACTTGAGGTACGCCTCGGCCTTGGCCGCAATGTTGCGAGGGTCGCGGCTGTAGGGCTCGTCGGTGAAGGGGTCGACGATGGAGAAGTTCATGATGAGCGTTTTCTCGACGCGGAACGGGTCGACGTAGGCGCTGCGCACGTCGGGGATGAGCTTCATGTCCGACTCGTGGATCGCCTGGAAGCCGCGGATCGACGACCCGTCGAAGGCCTGCCCGTTGGTGAAGAAGTCGATGTCGACGGTCTGGGCCGGCACGTTGAAGTGCTGCATGACACCAGGCAGGTCACAGAACCGGATGTCGACGAACGTGATGTCTTCGCTCTTGATGAACGCGAGGACTTCCTCGGGCTTGCTGAACATCAAACCTCCTGAGATGGGGGGCGGGCAGGCTGTGTTGGGGGCACCCACCCGCTATGCGTGTCCGGATGAGACACTAGAGCCACGGCATTTCCCGGCCGTGACCCGAATGTTTCGCCGGAGTTACAGCAGATCGGCAGCGACCTTAGACCCGGCCATCGGAGGGCCCGACAGTGGTGGACCGCAGAGATGTCGCGTCGTGGCTCGAGGGACCTGGCGCCCAGCGAACCGATGCCGCCGACGACTATCCCGGCCGGCGGCTCGGTCTGCCGCAGCAGGGAACCGGCTCGGTCGGCCGGTTCGGTCGTCGCCTCGTCGCCGTCTTCATCGACTGGACGATGTGCCAGCTCGTCGCGTACGCCGCGTTCGGGGTGACGGTGGGACAAGGCAACAGCGGCAGCTGGGCACCGCTTGGCATCTTCGCCGTGGAGAACCTCCTCCTGCTGTCGACCCTGGGCTCCACCTTCGGACAGCGGTTGCTCGGGCTGCAGCTCGCGTCCGTGACGGGTGGTCGTGCGTCGGTCGTGGAGATCCTGGTGCGCACCATCCTGCTCTGCCTCGCCGTGCCGGCCTTGATCTGGGACCGCGACCAGCGGGGGCTGCACGACAAGGCCGCGTCGACGGTGCTGATCCGTCGGTGAGCCCCACCGCTGTCGGCACCGGGGGCGACGTGGCCCTGGTGACGTGTGCCGACGAGCGCTACGCCGACCCTGAGATCGGGGTCGTGGCCGACGGTCTGCGCGAACGCGGTCTGACCGTCGACGTCGTCGCCTGGGACACCGAGCTTGACTGGGCGGCATACCCGCTCGTCATGGTGCGTTCGACGTGGGACTACTTCGACCGGCTCCTCGAGTTCACGGCCTGGGTGACACGGGTCGACCGGCTGACCAGGCTGGTCAACCCCGTCGACGTCATCCGCTGGAACGCGCACAAGGGGTACCTTTGCGAGCTGGCATCGCGTGGGGTCTCGACGGTGCCGACGCGGCTGATACCCGGCACCTCCACCGACGTCGCCGACCAGGTGCGCGAATGTCCTTGGGACCACATCGTTCTCAAGCTGGCCGTCGACGGTGGAGCGCGGACCCTCTGGCGTGGTCGTCGCGACGACTCCGGCATGAGCCGGGCCGCGGAACGACTGGCGGAGCGCGGCGATGTCGTCGTCCAGCCCTTCGTGGCCGCGATCGCCGACGGCGAGCGGTCGCTCGTCTTCCTGGGGGGTCGGCTGTCCCACGCGGTGCGCAAGGTGCCCGCCGCCGGTGACTACCGGTCGCAGCACTTCCTGGGCGGCACCGAGGTCCCGCACGAGGCCGAGTCGGCCGAGCTGCTCGTCGCCCTGTCGGCGATGGCGGCGGCGCCCGGTCGGTTGGCGTATGCCCGGGTCGACCTGGTCGACTACGAGGGGGTGCCCTGTCTCATGGAGCTTGAGGCGATCGAGCCCGACCTGTTCTTCCGTGGGGTCTCGGACCGCATCGACCGGTTCGCCGACGTGGTTCGTCAGGAGCTCGCGCTGGCGGTGGCTGATCCGGCCCGGCCGGTCTAGCCCGTCGAGGTCGTCGAGCTCAGGCGGCCCGCCCACCGAAGACCGCCGCGAGCCCTCCTAGGCCCAGATAGGTCAGCCCCACTGCCACCCGGCCGCGGCGCAACGCCGTCGGACGGCCGGCCAGACGGCGTCTCACCAGGCCCCCGAACAGACCGTAGCTGACCTTGGGGTTGCCGATGCCGACGAGGAACCCCTGCCGCCATACGGTCCAGGCAGCGTCGGCGGCGGCGCTGCGGTGGCGGCCGGCGGCTCCCTGCGGTCGCGCAGGGTCTTGACCCCCAACACGACGAGGTATGCCGCCCCGGCGTAGCGCACGACGGTGAAGGCGGTCGTCGACGCGGCGAGGACGCGGTGAGACCGAGCGCGGTCGCCACGACGTAGACCGCGGTGGCCGTCTTGACGCCCAGGGCCGACAGGGCGCCGGCTCGTGGCCCTCCCGCCACCCCGCGGGCGACCAGGAACAGCATGGCCGGCCCGGGCAGCAGGATGAGGAGCAGCGACGCCAGGGCGAAGGACGCCAGGGTGGCGGGAGTCGGCATACCCGGATAGTAGGCGCGTGCACCGCCCCGTCAGGACGGCATTCTCACCCGGCGGTCGTGCAGCTGGTGCGCGGTCCGGAGCTGCTCCATGAGCCTCTGCTCCTCCCGGATGTAGCGCCGGTACTTCTCTGGGAGGGCCTTGACCCTCGTCTCCTCGTCGAGCAGCTTCTGGTAGCTGGCCGCCCGGATCGCCTGGTCGACCTCGTAGTTGATGTCGAGGTAGTTCTGCGAGAGGCGCCGCAGGCTCGATACCGACTGCTGGGCCCGTCCCCTCGGACTGAGAAGGGAGGCGGCAATGGTCACCAATAGCACGCCGACGATGACGCTGAGGGACAGTGCGGTGCTGATCTCGAGGACCTTCACCGGCTCGCCACCGTTGATGAACGGCACGTTGTTCTCGTGCAGTGCGTGCAGGACCAGCTTGACCCCGATGAAGCCGAGGATCGCGGCCAGGCCGTAGGAGAGGTAGATGAGCCGGTCGAGCAGACCGTCGATGAGGAAGTAGAGCTGACGGAGGCCGAGCAGGGAGAACGCGGTGGCCGTGAAGACGACGAAGACGTTCTGGGTCAGGCCGAAGATCGCCGGGATCGAGTCGAGGGCGAACAAGATGTCCGTGCCCCCGATCGCGGCCATCACGAGGAGCATCGGCGTCATGACCCGTGTGCCGTTCTCCACGGTGAACAGCCGGTCACCGTCATAGCGGTCGGTCGTGTGGAACAGCCTGCGGGCCAGCCGGATCATGATGTTGTCGGCCGAGTGGCTGTCCTCACCCTCGGGCTTGAGCATGTTCCCGGCGGTGATGAGCAGGATGAGGCCGAACAGGTAGAAGACCCAGGCGAACTGGTTGATGAGGGCGGCACCGAGCAGGATGAACGCGGTGCGGGCGATCAGCGAGAAGACGATGCCGAAGAGCAACACCTTCTGCTGGTCGGCGCGGGGTACCCGAAAGCTCGTCATGATGATGAGGAAGACGAAGAGGTTGTCGACCGACAGCGCTTTCTCGGTGACATAGCCCGCGAAGTACTCCGAGCCCATGGTCGCGCCCCCGAGGACCAGCATGCCGATGCCGAAGAGGATGGCGATGCCGACATAGAACGCCGACCACAGCGACGCCTCCCGCAGGGTCGGCGTGTGCGCCTTGCGCACGTGGAAGACGAAGTCGAACAGCAGCAGGCCGGCGATGCCGACGATGGTCAGCGTCCAGACAAGAGGCGAAACGGTCACGCTGTCCCCCGGTGGGTGGTCGTCAGGTCGAGCGGTGACGGCCTAGCGACCGCGCGTCGCCTTCCGGTCGACGCGCGCCTTGGTGGGGTCGATGCCCTTGGGCAGCGGCGGCCGGACGCCGCCGATCGAGCGAAGCCGCTTGTTGACCACCGCCACCTCGTCCTGAGTGAGCACCGGCTTCATCCGCTGCACCCGGGAAGCGAGCTTGCGGATGGTCACCTCGTCGTCGCCCGCACCGTCACCGATGCGCAGCAACGTGATCGGGACGCCGGAGGCGACGCGCTCGACCTTGCGGCGCTCCGAGACCAGCAGCTTCTGTGCCCGACCGGTGGGCCCTTCGGCGATGAGGACGATGCCGGGTCGGCCCAGCGCCCGGTAGACCAGCGCGGCGGAGGAGAGGTCGGTGGCCCGCTGGGCGTCGGCGGCGACGGGCTCCTCCTGGATGTACCACCCGCGGCGGATCGACTTCAGCGCGGCACCGACCGCGCCGGGCTGACCCTCGATCTGCTTGTACGCCGCCCGCTCGGCCCGTCGGCTCAGGACGATCGTGGCGGCCAGGAAGGCCAGGGGGATGCCGACGACGAGGGCATACACGAGGTGGTCGACCAGGATGCCGACCACGGCAGCGAGGACGAGCACGCCGAGGGCGGCGAGCGCCATCCACCAGCCGATCTGGGGGTCGACGGCCTTGGCCGCCAGGAAGACGGACTTGACCTGGGCCAGGCGACCGGGGCCCTTGGGCGGCTTCCCGGGCTTCCTCGACTTTCCGATCGTCTCGAGTCTCCCGCGTCTCCCGGGCTGCTCCGAGGGTTTTGCGCCTGCCGGGTCCTTGGCCATGGGGGTCAGGATACGGGGGTGGCGGTCCGGGCGAGCAACGACGAAGCCTCCTGGCGGGCGGGGGAGTCGGCTGCGGCGGCGAGGTGGGCCAGCTGATCGGGGATCGGCCGGGCCCAGTGTTTCATCGCCGTGGCCCAGAGGCGGCCCGCGCGGTAGGAGGAGCGGACCAGCGGGCCGGCCATGACGCCCTTGAAGCCCAGGTCGTCGGCGACCTGCGACCAGTGGACGAACTCCTCCGGCTTGACCCACCGGTCGACCGGGTGGTGGCGGGGGCTCGGGCGCAGGTACTGAGTGATGGTGATGATGTCGGTGCCGGCCTCGTGCAGGTCGCGAAGAGCCTGCTCGACCTCGTGCTCCTCCTCACCCATGCCGAGGATGAGGTTGGACTTGGTCACCAGGCCGGCGTCGCGGCCCATGGTGATGACGGCCAGGGAGCGGTCGTAGCGGAACGCCGGCCGGATCCTCTTGAAGATCCGGGGCACGGTCTCGACGTTGTGGGCCCATACCTCAGGGCGGGCGTCGATGACCTGGCCGACGAGCGTGGGGATGGCGTTGAAGTCGGGGACGAGGATCTCGACGCCCGTGCCGGGGTTGAGGGCGTGCACCTGCCGGATGGTCTCGGCGTAGAGCCACGCCCCGCCGTCGACCAGGTCGTCGCGGGCGACGCCGGTGATGGTGGAGTAGCGCAGGCCCATCTGGCGTACCGACTCGGCGACCCGCCGCGGCTCGTCCCGGTCGAGGTCGGCGGGCTTGCCCGTGTCGATCTGGCAGAAGTCACACCGGCGCGTGCACTGCTCGCCGCCGATGAGGAAGGTCGCCTCCTTGTCCTCCCAGCACTCGAAGATGTTGGGGCAGGCGGCCTCCTGGCAGACGGTGTGCAGACCCTCGGTCCTTACCATCGAGTGCAGGGCGGTGTACTCCGGGCCCATCTTGGCGGTGGTGCGGATCCACGACGGCTTGCGCTCGATCGGGGTCTCGGCGTTGCGCGCCTCGACGCGGAGCATGCGTCGGCCTTCGGGGGCCACGGTCACGAGATATGCCTTCCTGGTGGTGCTCAGATGCGTCCTCCAGGCTACGTCAGCCCGTCCGCCCGCCTCGCCCCCACCTCCCTCCCGCCTCCGCTCCCACCCCGCCCCCACCTTCTGGGTGGAGGTATGGAGGTATAAGCGAGCGCTCCAGCGTTCGGATATACCTCCACCCGCAGTCGGGGGGCGGAGCCAGGGTGCGCGCCGTCAAGGGAGGCGGGCGAAGGTCTCGGCGAGGAGGGCCACCCCGCGGTCGGCGGCGGCGCGGTCACCGGTCACCGCCAGCTGGAAGAGCAGCCCACGGACCGTGGCGAGGTTGAGCAACGCCAGCTCGGCCGCCTGCGCCGGAGGGTGCCCGACGCGTACCCAGAGGTCGGTCAAGGCCTCGAGCCACCCCGAAGCCAGCCACCCGCGCAGCTCCGCCGCCCAGGGTCTGCCTTGCATCGCCTGTCCGGACAGCTCGAAGAACAGGGGGGCGAAGGTCGTCGCCGCGTCGGCCACGTGGGCCCAGAACTGCTGACCGGCGGCGTATACGTCGTCGGTGCGGGCGAGCAGGGTGGCCAGCTCGTCGCGCTCACCCTGCTCGACCGCTTCGACCACCGCCGCGAGCAGTCCTTCCCGCGATCCGAAGTGGTAAAGCAGCATCCGGTGACTGGTCCCGACCCCGTCCGCGAGCGTTCGCAGGCTGGTGTCGCCGACGCCGTGGTGGGCGAACCAGTCGACACACCGGGCCAGCAGGGCGTCCCGGGCGGGGGTCACGCCCCTTCGGCCCGGGCCTTGAGCTGACCGGCCTCGATGTCGACGTAACGCTGGGTGAGACGCCCGTACGCCAGCCGCACCAGCGGGGCCAGCGGACCGGACCACGAGATCGCCAGCGTGACGCGGCAGCCGCCGTCACCGTGCGGCTCCACCGTGTGGCTGCCGGTCGTCCGCACGCCGGGCGCGGCGGACTATCAGGCGAAGTACCGCGTGGGGGCCCACTCGAGGATCTCCCAGGTCGCCCGAGGGATGCGTGGTTGCTCCATGACGTACCGCGCGGCGACCCCGTCGGGACGGCCCGTGTCGACCGGGGTCACCGACGTCACCGTTGTCGGGAGCAGGTCCGGCCAGTGGCGTACGTCGCTGATGAGGGCCCAGGCCCGGTCGGGCGGGGCGGCGATGGAGACGGTGGCGCTCGGGTCGGTCATGTACCAGATGGTACACATCCGCGGTCGGGCCGGGTAAGGCTCAGCCCAGAACGTCGGTCAGGTGCTTCTCCACGTGGGGGAGCACCTCCTGCACCGTGACGTCGCGCCGCAGCTCGTTCGACAGGGAGGTGACCCCGGCGCCGACGATCCCACACGGGATGATGACGTCGGCCCAGCCGAGGTCCGGGTCGCAGTTGAGCGCGAACCCGTGCATGGTCACCTGTTTGCTCACCCGGATGCCGATGGCCCCGACCTTGCGGTTGGGGCGCGAGTGGGGGTCGGCCGGGTCCGCGAGGATCCACGTGCCGCTCTGGCCTTCGACCCGACCGGCCTCGATGCCGAAGTCGGCGCAGACGCGGATCATCATCTCCTCGAGCCGCCGCACGTGGGCGACGACGTCGATGGGCGCCGGGAGCCGGACGATGGGGTAGCCCACGATCTGCCCCGGACCGTGCCACGTGATCTTGCCGCCGCGGTCGACGTCGACCACCGGGGTGCCGTCGAGGGGCCGCTCGTGGGGCTCGGTGCGCTTGCCCGCGGTGTAGACCGCCGCGTGCTCGAGCAGCAGTGTCGTGTCGGGCTCCGCACCGGCGACGACCTTGGCGTGCAGCTCGCGCTGGAGGTCCCACGCCCTCTGGTAGTCGACGTAGTCGGGGGCGAACCCCACGTGCACGACCTGCATGACGTCAGGGTACGACCCGGGGAGTCCCCGATGACCTGCGGCCCGTCCTGCCGCATGATGGCCCCATGCGGGGGACTTCGACGCGGCGAAGCGTCCGATGGGTGGCAGCGCTGGCCGTGCTGGCCTGGCTGGCCCTGGGCGGGCTCGGAGGGCCGCTCGTCGGCCGGCTGTCCGAGGTGCAGACCAACGACAACGCGAACTTCCTCCCGGCCTCGGCGGAGTCGACCGAGGTCAGCAAGGTCGTGGCCGCGACCACCGACACCAGGACGCTGCCCTACCTCGTCGTCGTCGAGCGGACCGCGGGTCTGACCGCCGCTGATGCCCAGGCGGTGCAGGCATACGTCACCGGCATTCCCGCTCTGGCGATCCCGAGCGACCGGTCGCGCACGGTCGGCCCCTTCCTGCAGGCCGCCCCCCAGGTGGCCATCCCCAGCCAGGACAAGCAGGCCGTCCTCATTCCCGTGGCCTTCCTCGCCGACAAGGCGCAGGAGACGGTCGGTGGCAAGTCCGCGCTCTACGGCGTCGCCCAGGCACTGCGGGAGTCCGGCGCGGCCACCCTCGGCGCGAGCGGTCTGGCGGTGCACGTCACCGGCCCGGGCGGGTTCTTCGCCGACTTCATCACCGCCTTCGGGGGCATCGACGGGATCTTGCTCGTCGTCGCGTTGGGGGTCGTCTTCGTCATTTTGCTGGTCGTCTACCGCAGCCCGATCCTGCCCATCGCCGTCCTCGTCACCGCCGTCTTCGGCCTGTCCGCCGCGGTGCTTGCCGTCTACCCGCTGGCCAAGAACGGCACCATCAGCCTGAGCGGTCAGAGCCAGGGCATCCTCTCGATCCTCGTCGTCGGCGCGGCTACCGACTACGCGCTGCTGCTCGTCGCCCGTTTCAAGGAGGAGCTGCACGACCACGAGTCGACGTGGGAAGCGATGAAGATCGCGTGGCGGGCCGCCCTCGAGCCGATCGCGGCCAGCGCGGCCACGGTCATCATCGGCCTGCTGTGCCTGCGTCTCTCCGACCTCGGCAACACCCGCGGACTCGGCCCGGTCGGCGCCTTCGGTATCGCTGGAGCGTTTCTCGCCGCGCTGACCTTCCTGCCCGCGGTGCTCCTGCTCGTCGGTCGGCGAATCTTCTGGCCCGGTACGCCTCGGGTGGATCACGAGCACGCCGAGGACGCTGTGGGACGGCGGGGAATCTGGGGCCGGGTGGCGGGCATGGTCGGCGCCCACCCGCGGCGCACCTGGGTCGTCACTCTCCTGCTGCTGGCGGCGTGCGCCGCGTTCGTGCCGACCCTGAACGCCAAGGGCGTCACCCAGTCGGACCTCTTCCTCACCCAGGTGGACTCGGTCACGGGGCAGCAGGTGCTCGGGCGGCACTTCCCGGCCGGTTCCGGGTCGCCGCTCCAGGTCGTCGCGCCGCAGGACAAGGCGCAGCAGGTCGTGCAGGTGCTCACCGGCGTCGAGGGGGTGCGCGACCCCGCCATCGGCACGGTGCCCGGTCAGGCCCCGAAGGTCGTCGACGGGAAGGTGGTGGTGCAGGCCACGCTGGTCGCGGCCGCCGACAGTGTCGAGGCCGAGGAGACGGTCGCCTCGGTGCGCACCACACTCGACCAGGTCGGCCCCGACGTGCTCGTCGGCGGCAGCAGCGCAACCAACCTCGACGTCCGGACCGCCAGTGAACGCGACCTGCGCGTCATCATCCCCACGATCCTTGGCGTCATCTTCGTGGTCCTCCTCCTGCTGCTGAGGTCGGTGGCCGCGCCCCTCGTCCTCGTCGCGGCCAACGTGCTGTCCTTCGCCGCCACCATCGGCGTGGCCGCGCTCGTGTTCAACCACGTCTTCCACTTCCCGGGGTCCGACCCGTCGACGCCGCTCTACGGGTTCGTCTTCCTCGTGGCGCTGGGCATCGACTACTCGATCTTCCTGATGACCCGCGTGCGGGAGGAGGCGCGGATGCGGGGGACGCGGCCCGGGATCCTCGTCGGGCTCGCCGTCACCGGTGGGGTCATCACCAGCGCCGGCATCGTTCTCGCGTCGACGTTCTCGGCCCTGGCCGTGCTGCCCATCCTCTTCCTGGTGCAGATCGCCTTCATCGTCGCCTTCGGTGTGCTTCTCGACACTCTCGTCGTCCGGAGCCTGCTCGTCCCGGCCATCGCCTCCGACCTCGGTGACCGGATCTGGTGGCCGTTCGGTCTGCGGCGCGCCGGCGCCCACGAGGCTGCCGTCGTTCGGGCGCGCCGGGAGTTCACCCACGATGAACCTGAGCCGGCCGAGCCGGTGGCTGAGACCGACGAGGTCCAGGACGCGCAACCATCACGGTCGGGGCCGCCCTCGGACTAGGGTGTGGCCGACCCTCACGACCCGTAGGAGCCGGCATTGAGTCGACGTCAGCGCAGGCCAACGACGACCATCGCCACGCTGGGTCTGGTGCTGGCCCTCGGGTGGCTACCGACCAGCCCCGCAAACGCGGCTGACGGCGCCTCGGGGTCGGCCTCGACGACACCGGTGCCGCCGGGGCCGGCCCAGTCCGCTATGACCACGTCGGCTCAGCCGACGCCGGTGCCGACAAACCCGAGCGGTTCGTCCACGTCGGTCGCCACGCCGCCATCGACGCCCTCGACGGCAGCCTCGGTCGACTCCACCCCGTTGACGAGTCCCATGGCTGCGACCGCCGACCCCATCACCGACCGGTGGACCGCCCTGGGCGGTTCGGCCGGTGTGCTGGGAGACCCGGTCGGGGCGCGTCAGGCCGTCGGGGGTGGCGAGCGCCAGGACTACCAGCGCGGCGTGATCTGGTGGTCTCCGACGTCGGGCGCGTGGGAGGCCCGCGGCGCGGTGTCGGCTCGCTTCCTCGCCATCGGCGATGTGGGGTCCGGGCTCGGGTTCCCCACCGGCACCGAGCAAGCGACCGCCGGGGGCGTGGGACAACGCTTCCAAGGCGGAGCGATCTGGTGGAGCGCTCGGACGGGTGCCTGGGAGACGGCCAATGCCGTCGGTTCTCGGTTCGCAGTGATCGGTGGGCCGGGATCCGCGCTAGGGTTCCCGGTCGGGGCCGAGGCCTCTGTTGGCGGCGGCGTTCGCCAGTCCTTCCAGACCGGTGACCTGTGGTGGAGCGGTCGGTCGGGTGCCTGGGAGACGGCCGGGGCGATCGGCGCGCGGTTCCTCGCGATCGGCGGGGTGACCTCGGCGCTGGGCTTCCCGCGGTCGGCCGAGGAGGCGGTGCCGGGCGGGGTCCGGCAGAGCTACACCGGGGCCGACATCTGGTGGTCGGGTGTCACCGGCGCGTGGGAGACGGCCGGTGCGGTCGGCGCGCGGTTCCTCGCGATCGGTGGAGTGACCTCGGGGCTGGGCTTCCCGCGGTCGGCGGAGCAGGCGGTGCCGGGCGGAGTCCGACAGACGTATGCGGGCGGCAACATCTGGTGGTCGGGCGCCACCGGTGCGTGGGACACCCACGGAGCGATCAACGACGACTACTGGAGGAGCAACGGCTCGAGCGGCTGGTACGGCTTTCCCACGTCGGGTGAGTACGGCTACCAAGGCGGGGTGCGACAGGACTTCAGGCAGGGGTCCCTGCTGTGGAACGTCCAGCCGGTGCTCGACGCGACCTACGCCTCCGTGGGGGCCTCGGATGTCTGGGCCACCTGGCGCGCCGGGTGCCCCGTCGGTCCGGAGTCGCTGACCCTCATCCGGCTCAACTACTGGGGCTTCGACAACGCCGTCCACCGGGGCGAGATCATCATCCGATCCGACCTCGCCGGTCGCCTGGCATCGATCTTCGGTGCCGCCCTCGCCGATCGCTTCCCGATCCGCCAGATGTGGCGGGTCGACTACTTCGGCGGCGACGACCCGACGGCGATGGCAGCCGACAACACCTCGGGCTTCAACTGTCGCCAGGTGACGGGGGGCGCGGGACTCTCACCGCACTCCTACGGCATCGCGGTCGACGTCAACACGGTCGAGAACCCCTACTACGCCCAGCACTGGTGGCCGACGAACGAGTATGTCGACCGGTCCAACGTGCGCGTGGGCATGCTGTTCTCGGGCTCGGCGATGACCGTTGCCTTCCGGAACAACGGGTTTCAGTGGGGCGCGAGCTATCTCGACTACCAGCACTACGAGTACGTCGGCTGAGCGAGCCTGAGACAGGTCATCCCGCCGAGCGCAGGGTGACGGCGTCGCTAGCGGTCACGACGACGATGAAGGTGCCGCGTATCCCCACGGCGCCGCCGCCCGCGTCGCGGATCGCTGACCCGTCCTCGACGGTCAGGCGAAGCCCCGACCCCCGCTGCGGACACCGGCAGGTGCCGAAGAGCAGGGGCGCCGTGCCGGGGACCCAGGCCTCGTCGGGACGGCCGGTCACGTCGAGGACCACGGGATGCGCGTGGAGGGCGCCACGTTGGAGCAGGTTGGAGAACGGGTCCTGCCGGGCCTGTTCGACGACGACGGGGCCACTCATCGCATACGACGTGGGGTCGGCCGGGGTGAAGTAGGTCGGCGCTCCGCTCGGGGTGCGCGGGACCCTCGACTCCGTGCCCGGCGGGGAGGGAGCAAGCGGCGAGGTGGAGGACGGCGATGGCGGCGAGGAGGGCGGGGGTGAGGTCGTCGAGGTCGTCGAGGTCACGGCGGGGGGAGGTGCAGGGCCAGCGGTGCCGGCCGCGACTGAGGTCGTGGGCCTGGCCGCCGGGCTCCCCTGCGGCGCTGGCTCCGTACACGCCGAGACCGCAGCGACGGCCAGCGCGGCGGCCATCGCAGCGGCGGCGGCCACCACCGCGTTCCGTGGGCCGCCACCGTCCCGTCGGCGGTCGGCGTGTGCGTGACCGGCCATGCGTCCATGCAACCACGACAAACATGGCCCCCACTACGTTGGCCCCATGACGCGCATCGGGCTGGTCGGCTACGGATCCGCCGGTCGGACCTTCCACGCCCCGCTCATTGCCGCCGCCGGTCTCGAGCTGTCGGTGGTCGCGACCAACAGCCCCGAGCGCGGCGACCAGGTCCGCGCGGACGCACCCGGGGCGAAGGTCGTGCCGGACCTCGACGCACTCCTGGAGGGCGGCGGCGTCGACCTCGTGGTATTGGCGTCACCCTCCGGCGTCCATGTCGAGCAGGTCAAGCAGGTCGTCGAGGCGGGCGTGCCCGTGGTGGTGGACAAGCCGCTGGGGGTCGACGCGTCGTCGGCCCTCGAGGCGGTCGACGCGGCCGCCCGCGCCGGCGTGCCCCTGACCGTCTTCCAGAACCGGCGCTACGACGCCGAGTTCCACACGTTGGCCCAGGTCGTGCTCGACCAGGCGGTGGGCGACATCGTTCGCGCCGAGCTGCGTTGGGAACGTTGGCGACCCGTGCCCAAGGACCGGTGGCGGGAGAACGCCCCAGCGGACGAAGGCGGGGGGGTGCTGCTCGACCTCTTCAGCCATCTGGTCGACCAGGCGGTCCTTCTCTTCGGTCCGGTGGCGACCGTCTACGCCGAGCTGGCCGCGCATACGACCTGTTCCGAGGACACCGCGTTCCTGAGCTGCCGCCACCGCTCCGGCGTCGTCTCGCACCTGGGATCGACCTCTCTTGCCGCCGCTCCGGGCCCGTCCGTCCGGCTGCTCGGGTCACGGGCCGCCTTCGTCGTCGGCGCTCTGGGGGTGGAGGAGACCGCGTTCACCGAGTTCCTGCCGTCCGACGACCATCACCTCGGCTGGCTCGTCCGGGGATCCGAGCGCGAGCCCGTTGCGGCGCTGCCGGGCGACCAGGCCGACTTCTACCGGGACGTCGCCCGGGCACTTTCGAGTGCCGACCCGCAGACCGCGATGCCGGTCGACCCACGGGACGCCGTGCACGTGCTCGCGGTCATCGACGCCGCCCGTGCCAGTGCGGCCGGGCAACGGGTCACCGACGTCATCACCCCCGGGGAGACCCCGTGACCGGACTCAGAGTCCTCGTCACCGGGGGCGCGGGGTTCATCGGAGGGGCGGTCATCCGGGCGCTGCGCCGGGACGACCATGCGGTCACCGTCATCGACAGCCTCCGTCCTGACGTCCACCGGGACGACGGGGAGGCCGCCCGCTCCCGGCTGGGCGCGTTGGGCGTCGAGCTCGTCGTCGCCGACGTGCGCGACGGCGCGGCCGTGGCGGCGGTGCTTGGGGGGACGGATGCTGTGGTGCACCTGGCGGCCAAGGTCGGGCTGGGCGTCGACGTCGACGACATGGACGACTACGTGTCCAGCAACGACCTGGGCACGGCCGTGCTGCTGCGCGCGTGTGCCGCCGCCCGGGTGATCCGGGTCGTCCAGGCCAGCTCGATGGTCGTCTACGGCGAGGGCCGCTACACCTGCGCCGACCACGGCGTGGTGCCCCCCGGCCCACGGCGGACCGAGGATCTCGAACGCGGCCGGTTCGAACCGCCGTGTCCGCTGTGCGGGAACCCGCTGACGCCGGGCCTGGTCAGTGAGGACTCACCGCTCGACCCGCGCAACACGTATGCAGCGACGAAGGTCGCTCAAGAGCACCTCGCGTCCGCGTGGGCGCGGGAGACCGGGGGAGCGGCCGTGTCGCTGCGACTGCACAACGTCTACGGGCCGGGGATGCCCCGCGACACGCCGTATGCCGGTGTGGCGTCGATGTTCCTCTCGCGCCTCGACCGCGGTGAGCCGCCGCGTGTCTTCGAGGACGGGGGCCAACGCCGGGACTTCGTGCACGTCGACGATGTTGCCGACGCCTTCGTTGCCGCCGTCTCCGCAGACACGGCGGGGCACGGTGCGCTCAACGTCGGTTCGGGAGTCGTGAGCACCATCGGCGACGTGGCGCGTGCGCTGTCGGCGGCCCGGGGCGGACCGGATCCGGTCGTCACGGGAGAGTTCCGCCTCGGCGACGTGCGGCACATCACCGCCTCCAGCGACCGCATCGCCGACCGGCTGGGCTGGCACGCCCGCATACTGCTGACCGAGGGGGCCCAGGACCTCCGCGCCTAGGGATGCGCTGATCAAAGAGCCATTCCGAGAGTTACGAGCCCGGGGCCGGTCTGGGCGGGTTATCGGGGGATCGCGGGGGTGCCCTCAACCCGCCCGCAGTCCCCGGTTTCGGGGGCCTGCGGGCGGTTTCGGGCAGGCTTCCGCTATGCCGTCACCCCGCGAGGGCGACGGCCCGGGCCCGCATCAGCCAGTTCGCCGAGGCGAACAGCACGTGCACGTGGTTGAGGTTCTTGCCGATGCCGCGGTAGCGGGTCTTGGTGAAACCGAAGTCGCGTTTGACGACCAGGAACGGATGCTCGACCTTGGCCTTCACCGAAGCCTTGCGCGACTCCACGGCACGGTCATGCTCGGCCATCGTCTTCAACTCTCCCTTGCGGGCCGCTATCCGCCACTCGATCCGCGACAGCTGCTCCTCGCCAGTGAACTCGGGACGCTTCTGGGCTCCCTGATAGCCCGCATCGCAGTAGACGACCTCATCATCGGCACGCACCAGGTTGACCGCCTCGTCCAGGTCATGGACGTTGGCCGCCGTACAGGTGACCGAGTGGACATACCCGGTGCCGGCGTCGACCCCGATATGGGCCTTCATCCCGAAGTACCACTGGTTGCCCTTCTTGGTCTGATGCATCTCGGGATCACGCTCACCGGTCGCGTTCTTCGTCGAGGACGGTGCCGCGATGATCGTGGCGTCCACGATGCTGCCGCCGCGCATGATCCAGCCCTCCCCCTCGAAGATCTCGCTCTGTGCCGCAAGCAGTCTCTCCCCGAGCTTGTGCTCTTCGAGCAGGTGCCGAAAGTGCAGCAGCGTGGTCGCATCGGGCACCTGCTCGACCCCGAAGTCCAGCCCCATGAACCTGCGCATCGCATACGAGTCGTAGATCGTGTCCTCCACGCCTTCATCCGACAGCGAGAACCACACCTGCAGCAGATACATCCGCAGCATCGTCTCGACCGGCTTGGCCTTGCGGCCCCGCTTGCCCGCCCGCTCGGCGTAGTAGTGCGGCTCGATCAGCCCCACCCACCTCGCCCACGGGATCGTGACATCCATCGTGGCCAGGAACTGCTCCCGGCGAGAGACCCTCCGACGGTTCCCGTACTCGATGTCGGTGAAGTTCGACTGCTTGCTAGGCATGG
>JAABUT010000414.1_pt1 | contig 71229 bp, 86 predicted proteins | sample 5559281 | NCBI WGS metagenome assembly JAABUT01 (sample SAMN10711880, study PRJNA513359) | rock metagenome | isolation source: Antarctica rocks | place: Antarctica: Victoria Land, Ricker Hills nord | collected 2016-01-04 | reverse complement strand
TTTTTTGTATCCATCTGATTGTCAGATAAATATACAAATAAATCATCATATTATTAAACTAAATAACTGATTATTAAGTATTTAATTCAATAATAATTAAACGATTATTTTAATGCGTTTGCCCTGACCAGTTCAGGCCGTTTACTGATTATACGGAAACCAACTGGCCCTCCATAATCCTGCATGTACAAACTAAAACGGGTAAGTTTTAGGGTGTCAATGAAGTTTTCCATTATTGCTGACAAATGATCAAAAGTGTAGGAAAATTCTGAAACGGAGGGGCAGCTACTTAAACCAAAGCCTGGATAATCTGGTGCAATCAGATGGTATCTGGAAGAAAGATCATCCATCAAGTTTCTATACATGTGCGAAGAAGAAGGAAAACCGTGCAGAAGCAAAATTGCAGGCTTTGCAGGATCACCTGCTTCTCTGTAAAAAATGTTTAACCCTTTAATCTTAATGGTATGATAAGTGGTTTGCGATACGGTAGACTTTGGAGAAGAGGTCTCTTTCATGTTATTGTTTTTGATTAGTGTTGGTTGAGATGATATTTTATTTGTACTGCATAGTACAAAAATGAACAAATAAAAAGCGATTTTATAAGCAATTACTTTCTGTGCAAATGGGTTGTTTAACTTCATTTTTATTATTTTAAATAATTGATAAGGATATTAACATTAATAACTCTACCAGGCTACGGTAAAACGCTGTTGATGAAATCTTGAATTTTCGACTTCGTCAAGCAGAGCTACTGCTAAGTCTTCAACTGAGATCTTACTTTCATTGTCTTTATTAAAAACGGGTTGGTCATTCCCTGTTCTGTAGTTTCCTGTTCGGATGCCTGAAGTGCCTGGATGCATTTCAATAGCAGGTGATAGAAAAACCCAATCAAGTTCTTTTTCTAACCGTAACTCATCAAGATAATCTCTTGCAGCCAGCGCTCCTTCCTTCCATTCATCGGGAAAATAGGGTGAGTCAACTAATTGTTCACCAGGTGTAATTTCCAAACTACCAGCACCACCAACTACTATCAAACGCTTAATACCTGCAAGTTTGCATGCTTGTTGAATAGCTCTTGATCCTTCAAGAAATTCTGCATACAGCTTAGGATTGTGCCAACCAGGGTTATAAGCACTCACCAGAACATCATTCCCTTTAATTAAAGTGCACAATTCATCCGGATTCAAAGCGTTCCCTTGCTTTACAATAAGATTGTGTTCTTCTATATGCACTTTTTTTGGATCACGTACAACGGCTGTCACAATATGTTCTCTTCTTAAAGCCTCTTTCAAAAGATGAGAGCCAACAAATCCCGTAGCACCAATTAAAGCTAATTTCATAATTATAAATTTTAAGTTTAAATAACTTTGTACTGTTTAGTACAATTATAGGTAAAAAAATTATTGTATCATTTTCAAATGCATTTCGATCAGAGGCGCCAATACTTTGGGATTTTGGTACATCCTTCGGGTAATACTTATACCGTTCCAGAAGGTAATCAGGTAGTTGGCAAGTAATTTTGGATCTTCTTTTGATTTCAATTTCCCTTGTTCCTTAGCAGTTTGCAAAACTTCATAAAACAGTTGTTCTAATTTTCTTAATAAGTTCACCGCCTTTTTTTTCAGGCTGTCATTAATGTTAGATAGTTCAGCTATTGTATTACCTAAAAAGCAACCTTTTAAATGGTTTTGTTTTCCCTCAAAAGCAATGCTTCTAAAAAATTGTTTTAACTCTTCTACAGGGTCTTCACTTTTTACTATTTTCTGCTTAAATTGGTTAATCGCAACAGTACTGAACTGGTCCAGAGCTTTTTCAAACAACTCTTCTTTACCCCCGCCAAATGCATTATAAAAGCTTCCTTTACCAATTCCCATGGCTTTCAAAAGGTCTTCTGTAGAAGCAGATTCATACCCCTTGTTCCAGAAAACATCTATTGCTTTCTTAATCACCTCCTGCTCATCAAATATTTTAGATCTTCCGCGCATTATTATTCTGTACTATTTGGTACAAATATATATAGACTTTTTTATTTCAAATACGATTTACTAAAATCTTTTTTGCGTGATCTTCCTCTATCAATATCACCCCAATGAACCTGTTGGCAGTAAAAAAGTTCTGCAGCTTACATTATTTACCTTCATTCATAAGAATGGGGGCAGATAACAATTTTGTTGGATCATCAATTATTATTTCCTTTAGAGATGCAATTAGCTTATTGATATTATTCAAAGTTTCATTGTCAGTTATTTTGCCGTTTCCATCCACTTTTGTTTTAATAAATGGAATTAAGAGTTGAGTATCTGTTGTCATTCGGGCTTCAATTATAAGTAAGGTTCCCAAGAGTGAGGCATGGGCTTTTTCACCTGATAGAGATGCTGTTATAAGTGCTAAAGGTTTTTTAGAAAATTCCATTGACGAAACTGTCCAGTCAATAGCATTTTTCAATGTTCCCGGAACTCCCATTGCATATTCCGGTGTACAAATTATTATTCCGTCGGCTTTTCTTAATTGCCTGCGAAAGCTTGTTACTTGTTCAGGCGGGTTTTCATTGTCGAGGTCAGGGTTAAAATGAGGGAGGTCAGATAGTCCTTCAAAAACAGTTATTGTAAAAGTTTCCGAAGTTAATTCTGCAATTGCTTTTATCAGATTAAGGTTTGATGAACTTTTTCTTGTGCTTCCACTTATTGCTAATATTTTTATTTTGTCTGCCATCATTTGTTTGTTAATCATTTGGTATTTGCCTCCAAAGATAACTTTTCCAGCAGTCGTGTTGTTATAATTTAACCGCCTTTAACCTTAAGCTATTTGAGGTTCATCCTTTTCGATTCTTTAAGAACGATGTAGGGTTTGCTATTGGCAAATGCACAAAAAATATATAAACTTTAGCAAATGTTGTAATAAGCATAATCAGCCCAACTTTTACGTTTAGTTTTAAGTTACTTTTTCATTTTTTGCCCTATGCATATTCCCCCATTCCGAGATACTCCGTAACATAGATTTTGTAGATAAGCCTAATGATGTCAGCTCATATTCTACCCTTGGGGGCACTTCAGGATATATAGTTCGCTTAACCAACCCGTACTGTTCTAATTCACGGAGCTGTGCAACCAGCATACGTTCAGAAATACCCGAAATTGATTTAAATAGCTCGTTGTACCGCATTTTTCCTGAAAGCAGACTAAACAGGATAGCGGGTTTCCAACGTCCCCCAATAACTGACAAGGCATAAGCCATTCCACAGTTCCTGATAATATTGGCTTCGTTCTCTGCGTTTGTTGAATTTTCTTTGCGCATACTTACTTTTTTGTTAGTACCTAACAATTGTAGGTGTACTTACAAAGGTAGGCTTAGCTGTTTAGATTTGCAATATGAAAAATTTACAACATAAGGCCGCCCTGATAACAGGAGGCAGTCGCGGCATCGGTGCTGCAATTGCAAAGAGATTTGCTCTTGATGGGGCAAACGTCGCTATTACCTATCAATCCTCGGCTGACAAAGCGGAGAAAGTGGTACAGGAAATCCAACAGCATGGCGGAAAGGCCATTGCCATTCAGGCTGATAGTGCAGATGCACAAGCAATACAGGGTGCAGTTGACATTGTGGCAAAAGAATTTGGAGGTCTTCAGATTCTGGTTAATAATGCCGGAATAGGATTATATGATGACATCGCTAATTTGTCGCTGCAGGATTTTGACCGGATTATGGCAGTAAACGTAAGGGCGGTATTTGCAGGTTCAAAAGTTGCTTTGCAATACCTCGAAAAAGGAGGTCGCATTATTAATATTGGCAGTTGCCAGGCTGAAAGAATGCCAACACCCGGAGGTTCATTGTATGCTATGAGCAAGAGTGCTTTGATTGGACTAACAAAGGGAATGGCGAGGGATTTAGGACCGAAAGGCATCACGGTGAACCTGGTACATCCCGGCCCTGTTAATACTGATATGAATCCCGCAGACGGACCTTTTGCGGATTATCAGCGTTCTCTCATGGCCATTCCTGAATTTGGCACCGGTGAAGATATAGCTGCTCTTGTAGCCTATTTAGCTGGTGCAGAAAGCGGTTATGTAACCGGTGTAGGATTTACTATTGATGGGGGTACAAACATTTAATCATGTACCGGAATGGATTTCATATTTGCAAAACTACCTGGCTTCATCATTAACAGTAATTATTTGATGATGAAGCCAGGTAGTTATATACGTTTTATCTGTTGCCTTCCCAATACTTCATTAACTAAAACTGCTCCGTATGTTTGTAACGTTAAGCCCGGTTTAATTTCTTTTATAATTTAACCGCCTTTAACCTTAAGCTATTACTTACAACTGAAACAGAACTCAAAGCCATTGCTGCACCGGCAATCATGGGATCGAGTAAAAATCCATTAACCGGATATAACAAACCGGCTGCAATAGGAATGCCGATGAGATTATAAATAAAAGCCCAGAATAGGTTTTGTTTGATGGTCTGTACCGTTCTGCCAGAAAGTTTCAAGGCTTTGGGTACCATATTCAGGTCGGATGTAATCAAGGTCATTTTTGCAACATCCATGGCAATGTCAGAGCCCTTTCCCATAGCAATGCTAACATCAGCCTGAGCCAGTGCATGACTGTCGTTAATACCATCTCCAACCATCGCCACTATCTTTCCCTGAGATTGCAGCTCTTTTACAAAATCTGCTTTCTCTGATGGCATTACTTCTGCTTTATAATGCACCAATCCAACTTGTTTGGCCACCGCGGCTGCCGTTTGTTGGTTGTCACCGGTAAGCATATATACTTCGATGCCTCTGTTTTGCATTGTTTCGATAGCTTCTTTTGAAGTAGTTTTAATCTTGTCGGCAATGGCTATGGCTGCAAGGGCTTCTTTCCCATTGGAAAAAAAGATCACTGTTTTAGCCTGCTCCTGCCATTTTTCAGCTTGTGAAAGTAATTCCTGGTTAACAGTGATTTTAAAGTCATCCATTAATTTTTTATTTCCGATAAAATAATTCACCCCATTTTTAACTGCCTTTACCCCTTTACCGGTAATACTTTCAAATTCTTCCAGCTTGGTGTTCTTTACTTGTTCTTCTTTCAGTCTGGTAACTACTGCCTCTGCCAACGGGTGCTCAGATTGTGCCTCTATCGCATATAAAACCTGCTTGTGTACTGAGTGGTCTTGATCCGGATTGTTCCAAGTCATATCTGTTACAATTGGTTTGCCCTCAGTAATAGTGCCGGTTTTATCTAAGATGATCGCATTTACTTTATAGCCTAATTCCAGGCTTTCTGCATCTTTGATCAGGATATTGTTTTCTGCACCTTTACCTACACCAACCATGATAGCGGTAGGCGTAGCAAGTCCGAGCGCACAAGGGCATGCAATTACCAGCACCGTAACAGAGGTCAATAAAGCGTGAGTGAAAGCGCCTTCTCCACCGATCAGCATCCAGATTACAAAAGTAAGAACAGAGATACCCATGACCACCGGAACAAATATGCCTGCAATTTTATCCACCAGTTTTTGTACAGGCGCCTTGCTTCCCTGGGCTTCCTGCACCATCTTAATGATCTGTGCTAAAATCGTATCGCCGCCTACTTTTTCGGCTTTGAACTCAAAACTTCCTTTTTGATTGATCGTGCCTGCAAATACTTTTTCACCCTTTCTTTTTTCTACTGCAATAGGCTCACCGCTGATCATACTTTCATCCACATAAGAATTTCCATTGGTTACAGCGCCATCTACCGGTATCTTTTCTCCGGGCTTTACTACAATAATATTCCCCACCTGTACTTGCGAAACGGGGATTTCCTGCTCTATGCCGTCTATAATTGCCCGAACGGTTTTAGGCTGCAGACCCATTAATTTTTTAATGGCAGATGAGGTATTGGATTTAGCTTTTTCTTCCAGTAACTTGCCCAGGGAGATGAAAGCAATGATGACTGCTGCCGCCTCGAAATAAACATGGGCATGCAAGCCTCTTTGGTGCCAGAACTCCGGGTCAATCGTATTAAAAGCACTGAACAGAAAAGCAATCCCGGTACTCAAAGCAACCAGGGTATCCATATTGGCTTTGCCATATTTTGCCTGCTTGAAAGCATTGATAAAAAAACTGCGTCCCAGGAAGAAAACTACCGGTACTGCCAGTGCCATCATGATCCGGTTGCCATAAGGCATATCCATAAAGAACATGCCGATCACCACGATGGGAACAGAAAGTACAGATGCCCAGAAAGTACGTTTTTTTAACGCTTTATAATGCTTAAGCTGCGCATCCTGCTGTACCTGTTGCGGGTCTTCGGCATCAACAATCAGGTCATATCCGATAGAGCGGACCACATTTTGCAGCTCTTCCGGTTTCACCGTTTCCTCATATTCGGCCCATGCCGTTTGGTTGGCATAATTAACCCCGGCAGCATGAACGCCTTTAGCTGTTTTAAGCATGCTTTCCACGCTTACTGCACAAGCGGCGCAGGTCATCCCCAATACCGGGAAGGTATTCTTTATGTATTTATTTTGAGAGGCTTTTTTGCTGCTTACTTTATCCGAAATAACTGCTTCCATAATCTTAATAATTTGTACAAAGCTATGATGGCCCTGGTGCAACGCTGTTATACAATTAACTGAAAGATGTATATAATTTAAAGGGATCAAAACCATTTTTTTTGCAATACACTTTTTTATTTATGGTTTGTTCATCAGCAGGCATTTTATCCAATCCTTTTAGAGGCTGTTTAAATCTTGTTCAATTTATTTCCGATGCTTCTTTTATCACCTAAAAACTATCAAATGTCCATGCTTTTTGTATCCATATAAACTACAAACACCAAGTTTATAGGCACAAAAGAAGCATGATAATTATTAATCCTAAGCTTGTCGAAAGATCTGATATCAATTTAACAGGCCCTTAAGATAACCTCACCTAAATTTATACTTATTACTTGTAAACCCAAGTTTAGAGAATTCATCGGTTAAAATGGTAATTCACCGGTTACAAACCATCCCTTTAATTAATAATTTATCGTCCTTTTCCATAATAAGAAAGTTGTTACCGAAAATAGAAGTGATTGATAAAACGGTTGTTATAGAATTCGGGAAAAGAGGTATAGAATTTACAACTGATCCAGGGGTTTCCGCTTGTTCTCTTTGATAGCTTTGAAATGAGAAGGGGTTAAACCTGTTACCTTTTTAAATTGCGTGGAAAGATGCTGCACGCTGCTGTATCTTAATTTATATGAAATTTCACTTAGCGTAAGTTCATTGTACACTAAGAGTTCTTTGGCTCTTTCTATCCGTTGCAGAATGATATACTGTTCAATTGTAATGCCTTCTGTGTTTGAAAAAAGGGTACTAACATAGTTGTAGTCAATATGAAGTCTTTGCTGGATAAGGTTTGAGAAATTGATTTTAAGATCCACCTCGTCTGCACCATGGATCACTTCAACAATAATATTCTTTACTTTTTCTACGATCATGGTTTTACGGTCATCCAGCAGTTCAAAATCTTTCCCGGCTAACTGGTCACGTAAATGATTTATTTGTGTATCTGAAAGGTCTTCTTTCAATTCAACCTCTCCCAATTGAATGTGGACAGGTGTTAAATTCATTTTCTCGAGTTCCTGCCTTACTACCATTATGCACCTGTTGCATACCATGTTTTTGATTGATAACTTCATTTTTCCTGCTTAAAATGGATGCTGTTTTCTACCCCGAAAGGAAAATAAACTTAAATAATAACTTAACTTAAATAATATCTTAAGATAACAACACTCATTTCTATCGGTAAATTTTACAATTTAAACCATTAGTGTTGTTATAAAATTCCTGAAATCATTTATATAATTCTCATTAAAGTGCTGCCTTATCATGATAAAGTACCTGCTTCATTTATTCTTTAAATCTTCAGTTAAAAATTATAAATTCACTACATTTATTCTTCAAATCTTCCACCTAAAATTATAAATTCACTGCAAAGAGGCGGAGGCATTATTCTAAACTTGCGGGGCATGTCATTCCAAATATTTATTTCAGGATAATACGGCTGCCTGTTTCTTTATAAGTTTGTATAGCTTGTTGAAAGTCTGAAAGCTGAAAAATCTTGTCATAATTCACCTTTAATGTACCATTTAAAACTGAAGTAATAAGCGAATTCCAAATTAAGGTGAGTTGATCGTTAGTTTTACTGTTCATCCAGTCATCAATGCCAAAGCCTTGCAACTGCATATTTTTATAAACAACATCAGCATTTAAGAAACACACAGGTTCATTACTTAGCCTTCCGTAAATAATCACTTTACAATGTGGTGCTGCTACTTTAAATAGTTGACTGCCAATAGTGCCACCCACCGCATCCATGCATGCATGGATACCGTTTTCAATCTTTTCACTGATTTCTTTCACCACATCCTGCTTTTCACTATTCAGCACCAGTGTTGCACCCAGTGCATGCAGCTTTTGTCTTTGTTCATCTTTTCTTATAACCGCTACGACATGAATTTCCTGCGCTTTCGCTATTTGAATTAGTTGTTGCCCCACTGATGAGTTGGCCGCTGTTAACATAGCCATTGCCCCTCAGACAACTCCGCTCTTTCTAAAAGCGCATAAGCAGTTAAAGTATTTAAACTTAACTGGCATGCAACTTCAAAAGGTATCTGATCAGGTAAAATGTTGCAGTTACTAAGTTTTAGATTAACTTTTTCTGCCCAGGTTCCTCTTCCTCTAAAACAAACATGCTTCCCTATGAATGATTGGTCAATTTCTTGTCCGCACTTTTCAATAATCCCTGCGCCTTCCAATCCTGCAATTTGTGGCAAAACCGGTTTTTGCCTGTACACTCCCTGTATAAACATTTCATCAGAAGGATTTACCGGTCGTGCTAATATTCTTATTTGTACTTCGTCTGATCCGGGTTCATCAATCGGTACTTCACTTACCTTAAGCACATTTGTCCATAAACCTGTTTGTTGAAATTGAATTGCTTTCATTTTGTCAATCATGGTTTAAAAATTTATGTAAGAGCCTGTTTAAATTTATGTCAGAATAATGGTTCTATGATGAATGGGATGGGTAATTATGATTAAGATGCAATTGCCATGACCTTCAGGTCGTGGATAAAGAATAATAAATGACAGGCTTTAGCCAAAAAATAGCCACACATGCGATACGCCCTGAAACCTGAAACAGACCACAAAAAAACTTTTACTAACTAATAATGAAAGAATTTTTAAATGCACATCATTTCGAAAGAATTTTGGCTAAAGCCTATACCTAAATTTTCTACGGATCCACTTATCTTTCTTTACCCAGAACAATTGCCTGGTACTGTTCCAGAAGAGCCGGATTATCAATCGAACCATGATGATGCAATTGTTTCCACGCCCCATCTTCTTTTATGAAGATCCGTGATGTACGAATTGCCAATTCAAGTACTTTTTTATCAGACGTCAAAGTACCTCTCTCACGACCTACAACAACAAACATGTCTTCAGTTGTATGCAGCGTAAAGTCATAAAACTCAACCTGGATGTGCAGCTTTCCCTGAAATAATTTTTCATATCCCTTTCGGATGTCTTCCCATCCCCTGCGAATACCTCCAATCGGATTATCCATAGAAGCTGAGGATCCATTTAGCCACACCTGTTGCATCAACACCAGGTCTTTTGAGTTAAAGGCTTTGTAAAATAAATTAACTGTTTGCAGAGCAGGGCTTTCTATTTTAGCTTCCCACCCGTTTAGTACTGTTATTTGTTGTTCCATATTTTTAAGAACGTATTAAAATTTTCCTTGAAATTACTTTCTTTGTTTCCGTTTTTGCTTTTCTCATTTTGCTTAAAAGAAGGATGATTATAATGAGGTAAAACATCATACAAAATAAAGTTATCCGGTAAGAGAGGTGATAATTTGCAGAACCGGAAAACAGGGCAAAGAAGATGCCTCCGAGTATACTTACGCCTGCTGCCGAGGAGAACTGTTGTATAGTAGAGTAAACCCCGCTGCTGCTTCCCGCAAACTTTGCAGGCACCTCGGCAAGAGTAACATTTAATATGGAAGGCAGCACAAAACCACTTCCCAGGCCGTATACCACAAAGCAGCTAATAATGGTGATGGGTGAAGGTGTATGATAAGTAAAAAACAAGGCCTGTGCTGCAAAAGACATTAGCATCATCACACATCCTGCCTGCAACAGACGTTCCCCATACCTCGCTGCGAAACGAATTGACAAATAAGAGGAAAGAACAAAAGCCCAACCGATACTGGTAAAAAAAAGAGAAGCGCTATAAGGCGACAGATGATATCCTTTTTGCAAAACAATAGCGACGCTAAGTAAAAATGCATTATGAAGCCCAAAATAAAAAAAGACGCAAAGCACTCCTATACTGAAACTCTTTATTTTGAACAGGTCTATATGAATAAGTGGTTCCCTGCCCGAACTTTCTTTTTTCTTTTGGTTCCGGATAAAGGCGTATAATAAACCAAAGGATGCAAGCAACATAGCAAAGGACCACAGCGGCCAGCCTAATTCCCTTCCCTGGGTAAGCGGCCAGATCAGGAAAACCAGGGCAACGGTGAGTAATGCTACACCTGCTATGTCCATTCTTTTTTGTTTGTTCTGAACGGATTCCTCCAGGAAAATAGTGGCTAAAACAGAGGCCATAAGGCCAATGGGAATATTGACTAAAAAGATCAGCCGCCAGGAAGCTGCAATCCAATGGGCATGGATAAAATATCCGCCTAAGAACTGTCCCAGCACAGCGGCCAAGCCTTGAATGATCCCAAAATATCCAAATGCTTTATCCCTGTCTTTGCCTTCTTTAAAAGTAAGATGGATGAGCGTGACCGTTTGAGGTACCATGAAAGCAGCTCCTATCCCTTGTATGAACCTGAACAGGATCAGTTGATCTATAGAACCGGCTAAACCACAAAGAGCGGAGGCAAGGGTAAAAAAGACCATTCCCAGGCAAAATATTTTTTTCCGTCCAAATTTATCTCCTGTCCTGCTGCCCGTGATTAGAAATACGGCATATCCAATTAAATAAGCTACCACTACCAACTGTACATTTGCATTAGTGGTATGGTAATAAGTTTGTATTGTAGGCAGACTGACATTGACAATAAAAATGTCCACCACAGACATTAGTGGTGCAAAAAGAATGATCAGTAAGTTCCACCATTTACGGTTGTTAGTATTGTTCAATCGAATAGACCGGTCTGTTTTTATCATAGCAAAAAAAATTTAAATTTTAGTTGATTAATTTGGAAACAATTGTGCGGGTAATTTCAATAGGTTTTACGGAGTGTTGCAAAGATGACTCAATACCACAACCTTCATACAAAGTGTAAATCATATTCGTTAATTCGGTTTGCCTTTCCTTATCTATTTCTGGTCTTAACTCCGCTACCTGCTTACTTATAAATAACTTTACTACCTTTTTGTGCTCACGAATCAGTTCCGCCGCCTTTCCCTGTAGATTTGGCAACTCATAAGCAAGCCGTATAAAAGCACATCCCTTAAAATCATTTTCAATCGCAAGCTTTTTCCGGTAATCAAATAACAGCAGTAAATTTTTTTCCGGCGCTTTATTGTCCCCTGTTAGTTTCTGTAATCCATCAAACCATTTTTTGGTAGAAATACTGATATATTCTATCAGTAAATCATCTTTTGATCTGAAGTGCTGATAAAGGCTCGACTTCGCTATAGCAGCTTCTTCTATTATCCGGTTAATACCCGTTGCCTGGTAACCCTCATGATAAAACAGTCGGGTGGAGGTTTCAATGATTCTGTCTCTTACAGAAGGTAAAGTATCCATGGAACAAAGTAAAGCAAAATTTATCAAACAGACAAGTTTGTACGATTATCTAAAAAGATTTTTTAAATCATGCGAAAAAACTAATACTTATCAGTAGATAGCAACTGTTAAAACCCGGAACGGTGCGCACATCTTTTTATTGGTTCCTGAGCTTCATTTATTCCTGATTGAAGTAAGGGCGGATGGTGGCCAAAAGACGGCCTTACTGGTTTACAAATTAGTACGATAGAAGCCTGTTCAATTTATTTTTCTATGCTTCTTTTAGCACCTAAAAAAAATTAAACTTTCCTATCCCTTGTATTTTATACAGATCTTTCTGCAAAGAATTTTCATTTCAATCCCTAATGCTGAAAATTGTAGAGTTTGATACTAAAGATTAAACATTACCATTTAAAATTTGCATTTAAACGGTATAACTAACGGTTTACTTCAGATGCTGAAAGGTTAAGAGTTGTAAAAGTAGGCAAGCAATGCGCCAAACCGGTGCAGTACTTCCTTCGGAACAACTGCACCGTCCTTCGGATGCTTTGCAGTTTGTCACATTGCTTGCTTTATTAGCATTTCAATTCACTCCATCCGCTCCATTGCATTCCGCTTCTTTCGTTCAGTCAAATGCAGACTTATCAAATTTCCTTTAACTACTAATAAGTTTATAGAAACGATAATTTTTGTATGTTTTAACGCTGAAATGTATTGTACAAGACCTCATTCCTACAAACATGCGGCAAATATGATGTCCTGTTCCCATCGCATGATAATATGGGCGAGCTGTTCTGAAGTTTGAACAGTCCAGCATTTTAGATTTTTAATAAAAAATGAAATTATCTAATTTTACATCCATATCGTAAAAATCAACACCATGAAAAAGCTATTTGTGATAACATGCGCTGCCAGTTTATTGATAGCGGGTTGTGCATCAAAAGAATTAAGCCGGGAAGAAGCTCTTAAAATAATTAAACAGAACAATCAATATCCGAAAGTAATTGACTATGATATTTATTGCAGTGATCCTGCTGTTGCAAAAGAAGTTATTGACGCAGGGCTTGAAAAAGAGGGATTGGTAACGGTACAGCGTACCCAAAAGTTAGGCGATGTGGGCAAGCCCTTAATTCAATTTACAAGTAAAGCTCAATCCTATTTATTGCCTACCCCTGAAAAGGATAAAGCCATCCATGTACAAAAAGTAAAACTTGCGGATGAAGACCTGGTAGAAGTAACGGGTATCAAAACTATGGAAGATGGTAAACAGACAGTTGCAGAATACACAACAGCATATAAAAATATCAGTAGTTTTTCAGCATTAACCGATATCAATTTTAATAAGACTGCAACCCATAAAGTTAACTTTACACTTTATGACGATGGTTGGAGATTGGAAAAGAAAAAATAGATCTACATCTTTTTTCAGGCAGGAACTTTTGCAGTAGTTCTGTCATTATGCTTCACCAAACAGAAGATCAAGTTTAATTACCCCTTTTAATATAATAACGCTACTGCAGGTTAAAACATGAAGTATTGATGGGTTTCTCCGCTGTTGCCCCATGATTACTTATAACCTTTCTGCTATATTATTTATTATAACATTAGTAAATATGAGCACACATTAAATTGTTGCAAAAGCTTACATAAACACTAGAAAATGAAGAAGATTACTACTTAATAGTATGATCTTTTAACACTCCTTACGCAAGTAAGAACATTATAAAATAGTGAAGAAATATGCTTGTATGACATCATTGGAAATCATAAAAAGCTATTGCCTGCGCAATTTTCACCATATAGCAATCCTTGGTATTACTTCACATTAAATTCCTGAAATAGTATATTTGCAAAAATATTCTTGAAGCGTTTTTGCTTTAAGTCCTGCACTGAAACTTAGGAACTTTCAAAGGTAACGGGGCATAAGTGGAAAACGCTCATGCTACGGCGTGGGCGCACTTATTCGTTATCGGGTTTCCTAAGACATCAGTGCAGTAAGCTGTTGCCTGCGCTTATTTTTGGCAGGACATAAAACAGGTTCAATGGTTTAACTCTTAAAACAATGATATGTCTGCCTCCAGCCATTACCCCGGATTTGACTATCCAGCAAACCAAATATTCAAATTTCTGGTAGCCTTAGATTTCTTTACCATCATGCTAAAAAATGGGAAAATTGTACATTATACAGCAACGGATGTAAATTCGTTTGGCCAATGGTTAACAGATAATAGCATCCCGGATATAAGAGCTGAAGACGGGTGGGTAATTAATCAAACTTCTTAGCAACTTTTATTTTGTTGCGCTTAATGAACTAAGCTTTTCACTTAGTTCTGTCAACCCTGCTTTTGTTAAACAATCGTCAGCAAAAACATTCAACTCTTGGCGAGTTTCTTCCGGTATGTTTGCCAAAAGACTTGATGATTGATCATCGTCCTTTGATGCTAAACCACGCTTAATAACACTATTCAGCAGTAGTACATTTTTACGCGAAATTCTCATATCAATCTTTACTGTCTCATTCATGCCGGGGATACTCAATATGGTATCATACACTTTGGCTACATCGGTTGTTGTAAGCATAACTACACGTTTTTAATTATTCAATCATCACAGTACAAATTTATCCTTTGATACCTAAAGTATCCTCATTAAAATATAGTGAGGATAGGTAGAACCCATTTGGCGTGTTTAACTTCGTAAACGCTGTAACTGAATTGTGAAATTGAAAATGTGTGATTATGAATTTCAGGGAACAAAGGCTTTCTATTGAAGAAGCCAGGCAAACAGACATGGTAGATTACCTGTCAAAATTAGGACATGAACCAGCAAAGATCAGACACTTTGATTACTGGTATTTGTCACCTTTACGCGAAGAAAAAACGCCCTCTTTTAAAGTAAATCGAAAACTGAACCGGTGGTACGATCACGGACTTGGTAAAGGTGGCAATATTATTGACTTTGCCATCTTATATAACAATTGTACAGTCAGGGAATTCCTACACCAATTAAGCAGTAATTTTTCTTTTCAAAAGCCATTGGTAATTCACTCTCATGAACAGGATACCCGTAACACGGAGAGTAAAATAAATATTCTTCAAGAAAAGGCACTTTCATCTTTCTCTTTGCTTCGGTATCTACAACAAAGAAGAATACCTATTGATTTGGCCGAAAGCTACTGCAGAGAAGTAAAGTATGAATTAAACGGCAAAGAATATTTTGGTATCGGCTTTAAAAATAATTCTGGTGGTTATGAAATTCGTAACCCTTATTTCAAAGCCAGCAGCTCTCCAAAAGACATTACAACGTTTAACAATGGAGCTAAAGAAGCTACCGTTTTTGAAGGCTTTACAGACTTCCTTTCTTTCATGGTTATACATAAAAATCAACCCCAAATTCCAACTGATTTTGTGATTTTAAATTCGGTTTCCTTCTTTGAAAAAGCTCGCCCTATTATGGAAGAACACGAGTGCATCAGGCTTTATTTAGACCATGATACTACCGGACAAAATTGCAGTCGGTACGCCCTGTCCCTAAGCAATAAATACAAAGATGAAAGCTGCTTATATCAGCATCATAAGGACCTCAATGATTGGTTGGTGAATTTTGGTAAAGCTCAAAAGAAAGGCTTAAGACAAAAGCTTTAAGAATGAGCCTTGATTTATGTCGCAATAAAAACATACTTCATATAGATGCCTAAAATAATTATGAATGACCAAGCAAAGTTTTAAGGACATTTAAAAGGTTGTAAGATTGCCTCTTTCCCGCAATCGGCAAGATGTCCGGTTGTTAAACAACCGAATCTTGCCGCCCTTTACTCCGAAGTCGTGGGCGGGGACACTGCAAAACAAAAAAGAATTTTTAAACGTGAAAATGATAAGTGATGGAACAGAAAAATTTAAACAGATCCCGTATTATCGGGTTAAGGCTCACCCCTAAAGAGTATGAGCAAATCGAGAAGAAATGGAAAGCCAGTACCTGCCGCAAACTAAGTGACTATGTACGACGCAGTTTATTTGAAAAGCCTATTGTAACCACCTACCGCAACCAATCCTTGGATGACTATATGGCAGAAGCGATGAAGCTTAGAAATGAGCTTAACGGCATTGGAAACAACTTCAATCAAGCAGTAAAAAAGCTTCATACACTGCACCAAATTGCCGAGTTCAGGAACTGGATAATCACTTATGAACCGGAAAAAAAACTCCTGTTGAATAAGGTTGATGAAATCAAAAATCATATGCAAAAAGTAGCTGAAAAATGGTTGCAGTAATTAAAACAGGGCATTCTATCCACCGCATTTTAAACTACAATGAAAACAAGGTGAAAGAAGGTGTTGCGGAATGTATTTTGGCCACCAATTATCCTATGGATGTTGAACAATTATCCATAAAGAACAAGTTAAACAGGCTGCTTAATCAGGCCGCGTTAAATGAAAATGTTACCCGAAATAGCGTTCATGTTTCACTCAATTTTGACCCTTCTGAGAAAGTTTTCAACGAGCAATTGAAAGAGATTGCAGACACTTATATGCAAAAAGTAGGTTTTGGCGAGCAACCTTATTTAGTGTACCAACACTTCGATGCCGGGCATCCTCATATTCATATAGTATCCGTAAAAGTTCGTGCTGATGGTAGCCGGATAGATACGCAAAATATAGGACGAAACCAGTCAGAAAAAGCACGGAAAGAAATTGAAATAGCATATGACCTTGTACGGGCAGGAAACATGAAAAAGGAGTATGAGCTTAAATCAGCCTATACCCAAAAGGTGCAGTATGGCAAGTCAGATTCAAGAAGGGCAATTGCTAATGTATTGGACGCAGTATTAAACACTTACAAATACACTTCCTTGCCTGAACTGAATGCCGCTTTGAAGCAATATAATGTGATGGCAGACCGGGGTAGCGAAAGCTCAAGGGTATATCAGCATCAGGGGTTGCTTTACCGTATCCTTGATGAGCAGGGTAATAATATTGGTGTACCTATTAAGGCAAGTTCCTTCCATAGTAAACCTACTCTAAAATACCTGGAGGAAAGATTTTCGCTTAATGAGCCTACTCGGCAATCCTATAAAGCGAGGGTTAAGAATGCAATTGATTTAGCCTTTTTGAAGAAGCCAAAACAGTCGCTGCAAACTTTAATAAAGACCCTTGAAAAAGAAGGTATCAGCGCAGTTGTAAGACAGAATACGGATGGAATTATTTACGGTCTTACCTACGTTGACCACCAAACAAAATGCGTCTTTAACGGAAGTGTAATAGGCAAACCCTACAGTGCAAAAGGCATATTGGAAAGATGTGGTGAGCCAAAAGAAACACCTGCACAACAAGACTTTGTTAAACAACCTTCAGCCAAAGCATTAGTACCTGACGAACAAAGGCCAGTACCTGCAACCCTGCAAAACAAGGAAGGTATTGACCTTTTAGAAACATTGTTACAACCTGAACATACATCTGGCTTTGTCCCTAATCAACTAACTAAAAAAGGAGGGAAAAAACGCAAGAAACGTATTTCCAAACATCTTTAATCATTAAATAATACAGTTATGCAAACAGGAGAAAACGAACAGGCGCTAAGAAAAATCCTGGATATGACCAGGCTAATTAGCATAGCCATTTTAGTATTGCACTTTTACTATTACTGCTATAGGGCTTTTGAGCAGTGGCACCTTACCGTAACCCTTACAGACCGGCTAATGGGTAATATCCATAATACAGGGTTGTTTAACAACTTTCATACATCCAAACTATTTGCTTTGGGTTTTTTAATCATATCCCTGATGGGAGCCAGAGGCAGGAAAGATGAAAAATTAAGCTATAAAACAGCCTTTGCCTACATTATAACAGGGCTGCTTATTTACTTCCTGAGTTACCTGTCACTTCTTCCGAAAATTGCCATTACTACAATAGCCATGCTATATATAGGGATTACAGCTATAGGGTTTATGCTGGTGCTGTCCGGAGGCACTTTGCTATCCCGTGTAATACAGCAAAAGTTAAACGGGAAGGATATTTTCAACAAGGAGAACGAGACCTTTCCACAGGAAGAAAGACTGCTGGAAAATGAGTTTTCCATTAACCTTCCTACACAATATAACCTTAAGGGGAAGACACGCAGAAGCTGGATAAATATTATTAATCCTTTCCGTGGATTAATGGTTCTCGGCTCTCCTGGTGCAGGTAAATCCTACTTTGTAATTCGGCATGTGATTACGCAGCATATCAGGAAAGGCTTTACCTTGTTCGTGTACGACTTTAAGTTTGATGATCTTACTAAAATCGTGTACAACACCTGGTTAAAATATAAAAGTAAATACCCTGTACCACCGCAATTCTTTGTGATTAATTTTGATGATCTCACCCGCAGCCACCGCTGTAACCCACTCGACCATGAAACCATGACTGATATAACTGATGCAGCCGAATCTGCCCGTACCATATTAATGGGTTTAAATAGAGAATGGATTAAACGGCAGGGAGACTTTTTTGTGGAATCGCCAATCAACTTTTTAACCGCTATTATCTGGTATTTACGAAAGTATAAAGACGGAGAATTTTGCACGCTGCCCCATGTCATAGAACTGATGCAGGTAGATTATGATAGCTTGTTTACAGCCTTGCGTACTGAAAAGGAAATAGACGTTTTAATCAATCCATTTGTGAACGCTTACTTAAATGATGTAATGGAACAACTGGAAGGACAGATTGCAGCCGCTAAGGTGGCTATGGCAAGGTTATCCTCACCGCAGTTATACTATGTTTTATCCGGAAATGATTTTACCCTCGACATCAATAATCCTGACCGGCCAAAGATTGTTTGTATGGGCAATAATCCTCAGAAAATACAGATTTATGGTGCAGTATTATCCTTGTATGTAACCCGGTTAGTGAAGCTGGTGAACAAAAAAGGAAAGCAGAAAAGCAGTCTGATTTTTGACGAGTTCCCAACCATTTATCTCAATAACATGGACAGCCTTATTGCTACTGCCCGCAGTAATAAAGTTGCTACTTGCCTTGGTGTTCAGGACTTCAGCCAGCTCCGTAAAGACTATGGGAAAGAGCAGGCGGACGTAATTATGAATATTACTGGAAACATTGTAAGCGGTCAGGTTACAGGAGATACCGCTAAACAACTTTCCGAACGTTTTGGGAAGATTATGCAGGATAGGGAAAGCCTTTCCATCAACAGTGCCGACACTTCCATCAGTCGTTCTAAACAATTGGAATCAGCTATACCACCATCTAAAATTTCGGCTCTTTCTTCAGGTGAGTTTGTGGGCATGGTAGCTGATGATCCGGACTGTAAAATTGAACTTAAATCTTTTCACTGTGAGATACTCAATGACCATGGCGCATTAAAACAGGAACAGGACAATTATAAAGAGATCCCTGTCATTCGTAAGCTTGATAATGCGATGGTACAGCGGAACTACCTACAGATAAAACAGGATGTTCAGGATATAATTCAGTCGGAGATGGAACGGGTATTAAGTGACCCGGGATTAAGCCACTTGGTAGTGAGGAAATAGGAATTAAGTTTTACTCTTAGCTTTTACTATATTTGACAATATTTGACAAGTCAATATTTGAACGATTAAAAGTCAGTTTGGTGAAAAAACAAGGTTACTTAGAAGAAAACAGAATTTATTTTTAAGACAGGTTGCCTCATTACTTGAAATGGATACAGCGCAATTAAGCAAAATTGAAAAGGGGCTTCGACAACTTAAGCGGGAACAAATTCCCATCATTGCAGAAATTCTTGAAGCTGATAAAGACGAGTTATTAACTCTTTGGTTAGCTGATCAATTAATGGAAGTTATTAAAGATGAGCCATTGGCTGATGAAGCTCTAAAGGCAGTATCAAAAAATTTTAAGAAAGAAAAGTAAACCAAATTATCTAACATGGATTTACCAGTTAAAAATATTGTAAGCGAAATTGACTTAAAAAAGTCAGATGCCTTTTTGCCGCTTTTTGAATGTGTGGCAAATTCCATAATTAGCTTAAAGCAAACAAAAGATATTGAGAAAAATAAGAAGAAAATTCAAGTAAAAGTCAGCAGAGGCAAGTTGCCAGGCAAGCAGTTATTTGAGAATTTTAAAACAGTTAAGGCAATTCGTGTAATTGATAATGGAGAGGGTTTTACAGATATAAATTTATCATCCTTTAAAACTGCTTATAGCAGAAAAAATAAAGAATTTGGCTGTAAGGGTATTGGCCGATTTACTATCCTTGCCGCGTTTGAAAAAATACTAATCCAAAGTAATTATAATGAAAATGGTAACTGGAAGTATAGAGAATTAGTATTTGATTTAAACGAAGAAGTAAAAGAAATTAAAATCGAAGGCTCAACTACAGAAGAAAGAAAAACGGTTGTTGAATTTACGGATTGCTACAATGATTTAATAAAGGATAGTACAGCTATATCAGTAAAAGAAATTGCAGAAAAAATAATGGAACATTGCTTAGTCTATTATTTATGCGATGATTTGCCAAGAATAGAAATACTGGAAGAAGATGAAAGCGATGTTGCAGTAGTTAACGAATTATATGCCAGTGTTTCAAAAGAGTCAGAAAAAGAATTTAGCGCCGGTGGTATAACTTTTAATAGCTTTATTACCAAGTCCGAAAAAAACAATAATCGTATCGTATTTTAAGTATCGCTGATAAAAAGGTCTTAAAAGAGAACGTTGAAAGCCTGATAGATGTAGGAAATAAAACAATTGAAGAAATAATTACAGATGCTGATGCAAAAGGTATTTGCATCATTGACGACAAGTTAAATGATTTTATAGAGAATAAGACTTATCTCTACAACCGGGTTAAAGATGTTCGTTTCTCCGAATTTCAGTTCTTATATGATTATTTGGGAGGCAAAACCCCTTTTTCAACACAGCATAAAACAAAAGGAACTGAATTTGATAATGTTTTAGTCATCTTGGATAATGGCGGATGGAGGAATTACAATTTCGAAAATCTTTTTTTAGGTACGGGTACTGGAAGTGTACTTAACAGAACACAGAAGATTTTTTATGTATGCTGTACACGGGCAAAGGAAAAATTAGCAGTGTTTTATCACCACCCATCAGCAGCAGTAATTGCAAAAGCTGGGGAATGGTTCGGTGCTGATAGCGTAAAGGAAGTAAATTAATAAATTAAATCATTACTGTCCGGTAAAAAACGGGAATAGATAAAAAGGCTCGAAATAGGATTAATACGGCACTTTTTTAATGTATTAACAAAACCAACCGCTACCCATCGAAGATAGAGGCTTGTAGAGTTGGTTTTCGCTGATGTTTTCGTCGCCAAAACTTTTCTGAGTTTTCTATCAGTTCGGTTAGTTTATGATAGCTAAACAGGTGCTGTCTTGCAAAGCTGACCAGGTTGGAAAAAGAAACCTTCTCTTTAAGTTGCTTTTTAATAATGGTAAAAAGCAGGTTAGCTATTAAGGTGCACCATATCTGTATTTTGATGGCATTCTCATTGTCGCCTAAAAAGTATTTAAGCGGAAAGTTCTGCTTGAGTTGCTTAAACAGCAATTCTATTTGCCAGCGTAGTTTGTAAAGTGCGCCAATCTGTTGGGTACCCATATCGGTATCCATGATATTAGTTAGAAACTGCAACAACCTCTTCTTTTCCGTATCATAATAAACCACCCTGCGCAGGGTTAGGGTTTGTTCATTTTTATGGACATCCTTATAGCAGATGCTGATCTTTTCATCTTTAATATATTCATTAGGGCAACTGTCCGATATATCCAAATCTTCCAACTGTTCATAAACCGCGTTGTCTTTCAGGCGGGTTACAAAATGTATTTTATCGTTTGTCCATTTAGCGTATTGCTGGTAATCTATATAAGCCCGGTCAAACACGGCTATTTGATGCGGCTGTAGGTTGAGCTTAGCTAAAAAGGCATGGTCATGGGCAGCGGCATCGGTGAAATGAATAAGCTGGGGTACCTGCTCGTAGGCATTGGGCATGGTATGTACTTTGATACCGCCTTTGCTTTTACCATCGGCCGGTTTGCGGCCTACGCATTTCATAATGGCTTTAAAAAGGCTGATCGTGCTGCTGTCGATCAGGAAAATACGTTTCAATAGCTCTTTGTCTGCCTGGCTGTCCGATAAAACCTCTTTATAATGCAGGTACAGCTTCTGGTAAACTGCTTCAAAGAACTTTTCACTCCGGCGTACATTGGCATCGCTCAATGTACTACGGGGCGGGGTATAGTCCAGGCCCAGGTGGTTTAGCTTTTCTCCATAGGCAGCTATCCCATGGGTAACTTCACGAAGCGAAGTACAGTTATTCATAATACAATAAAGCATGCAAACAAAATGTTCCCATGCCTTACATTGCTTACTGTAACGGTCGGCATCATGTTTTTTAACCAATACGGCAAAGGATGCCCTATCTATCATGCCAACTAATTGTGCGAATACCGGCTGTCCGGAAAATGTTGTACCTTTAAGCATACTTTTTGAGTGTGGTAACTTAAAGGTAGAAAAAACGGGATGGCTTAGGCTATCCCGTTAACTTTTATCGGACAACAATGAAATTAAATAAGTCTAATGGCTAAAAAAGAAAATATTACAACACCTGAACAATCTTTGTTCACCGAGCTTTCCCAACTTATTGAACAAAGCCAGGGGCAAATAGTTACACAGGCTAATAGTACCCTTACAATACTTTTCTGGCATATTGGCAGCCGTATTAATAAAGAATTTCTTCACAATAAGCGGGCAGAATATGCAAAACAAATTGTGTCGACACTGTCTACACAATTGAAGGCTCAATACGGAAAAAACTTTGAGCTAAGAAATTTACGGAGAATGATGCAACTTACTGAGCAATTCGCAGACATTGAAGTCTTGTTACCATTGTCAAGGCAATTGAGTTGGTCGCACTTCGTAGAATTATTGCCCTTAAAAACTATGAAGCAAAGTTGTTTTATGCACATGAGGCTGCTAATAATGCATTAGGCATAAGAGATCTACGCAAGCAAATTTCAACTAAAACTTTTGAGCGGACAGGCATTGCAAATTTACAAAACACCAGTAATCACCCGGCTATTTATAACAATTTCAAAGACCCTTACTTTTTGGACTTCTTAGGATTGCAAAATACTTATCTTGAGAAGGATCTTGAGGAAGCCATCCTTCGCGAATTGGAAGCTTTTATTCTGGAATTGGGTAAAGGCTTTGCTTTTATAGAGCGTCAGAAACGGATGATAATTGACGGAGAAGATTTTCATTTAGACCTTTTATTCTATCACCGAAACTTAAGACGCTTAATAGCTATTGAGCTGAAATTGGGGAAATTTGAGGCAAAGCATAAAGGTCAAATGGAACTTTATTTGAAATGGCTGGATAAATATGAAAAGAAAGAGGGAGAATTATCTCCGATAGGTCTAATTCTCTGTGCCGAAAGCAGCCGGGAACAAATAGAGTTACTGGAGATGCATAAAGATGGTATAATGGTAGCTGAATATTGGACAGAATTACCATCCAAAAAACAATTAGAGAAAAAGATACACAGTATTTTAATAGAAGCCCAAGAAAGGATAGAGAGGAAAAAGCTACTGGAATAGCTTAAGAGCCTGTTTAAATTTATTTTAGAAAAATTCATAGTGCTTCTTTTATGCCTGTAAATTTTGTTTTTACAGTTGATAACGATACAAAAAGCATGAAAACTTGATGTTTTTTATGCGATAAAAGAAGTATAGAAAATAGTTTGAACGAAATTTAAACAGGCTCCAATATTTTGGGATAGATGCATTCTTGCTTAAACAGCAAAAGCGGTCTTTTGCAAGGTCTTGCCTTGATTGGAGTGAACGCAGGCATCATTTAGCCGGTGCCTTAGGGGCAGTGCTACTAAATACTATGATTTTACAGGGCTGGATCAGAAAGATGAACGATTCAAGGGCAATTAACATTACAACCAAGGGCAGGGAAGCCTTTTATGACCATTTTAGATTGGACATTTATTAACAAGGCTTAATGACACTTTGTGTATTTAGTCCTTGTTATCAAGAGCCTGTTTAAATTTATATCAGATCCTTCTATATACTAAGGATTGGTCATCATGCTTCTTTTAAAGTCCATTCCTTGGTATTAATGTCTGGCTAAACCGCTATTTGTGCCATTTCCCAGGCAATCATGGTCCGTTTTCTAATTCTGCCCCAGTTAAAGTTACCGACATCACCTTCCTTGGTAATTACGCGGTGGCAGGGGATAAGATAGGATACCGGATTGCGTCCGGCTGCGGACGCAACAGCCCTGATGTTTCCAGGGTGTCCGACCCGGCTTGCCAGCTGTTCATAAGAGTTAACCTGTCCAAATGGAATGTTCACCAGGGCCTCCCATACTTTAATTTGAAAACTAGTGCCTTGAACCAACAGATGAATTTTATCCTGACAGGGCTCTGGTTTAAAAATCCGCTGAATATACTCCTGTGTGTAATCCGGCTGGTGAGTTAGCTTGGCCAGACACCATTTTTGCTGGAACTGTCGATACTCGGTTCGCTGAAGGTCTTTGTCGACAAAATGGAGTTCGCAAATGCCTCGTTCGGCGATGGCAATAAAGCACATGCCAAATGGCGTTGCATGATAGCCATAAAATATCTCCATACCCAAGCCTGCAGTCTTAAACTGCTGCGGACTCATTCCCTCTACATTAATAAATAAATCATATACCCGGGATTGGCTGGACAACCCTGCACTGTCCGCTGCTTCGATTACATTGCGGCTGGAATGAATTTGTGTTTTGAGGTAGTTCATGGTTAAGAACTGCAAAAGTTTTTTGGGCGTCAATCCTACCCAATCAACAAAAAGGCGCTGGAAGTGGAAGGGACTCAGATTTACTTCTGCTGCAATCTCGTCCAGATCAGGCTGCCGTTTGAAGTTTTCCTCAATATACCTAATTGCTTTTTCAATCCGGTAATAATTGGTACTCTTATCTTTCATAACACTGTTACATATTATCAAAGATAACCTTCCGCCTGCTTTAACGCAACCTGAAACTTGCGGATTATTTTATCATACTTCTAATACGCATACAAACATCAAAAATCTAAACAGGGCAGGACGGTGCTTGGCCAGTATGTAGTAATGGCGATGCGTATTTACTTAATCCTTTATTTTATGTTGGAAGAAGAACTTCTGATGCGCAGGATCTCCATACTGCTTAAGTCGAATTTTCTTGCCAACCTTTCCACAGATTCATTTAAAAAATAATAGCCAGTACTGTAACAAGCAGACCAACCGGAATATTGATTAGGAAAATCAGCCGTCAGTTTTCTGGAATAGGATGCGAGGAGATGAAGTATCCGCCCAGCAACTGACCTGCAATGGTCGCAAGTCCAAGAATAATACCAATACCGTATATGCCGTAGGCTTTATCGCGTTCTTTGCCCTTTTGAAGTTTAAGTGCATCAAGGTAAGTGCCTGAGGCATCGTAAATGCGGCGCAAACGCCGCCCCGTGGGGTTTTCAGGAAGTGATATAGATTCAATATGAGCAAGAATCAGGTTGCCACAACTTACTTTTTCGCTGAAATTGGCTGACTTAATAGCTAATTATGGAAACGACGGTAACAGAAATAAAAAAGAATACTTTTTCTATCGTAGATCAAGGCTTCTTTTTTGTGAAATCCGGAAAGACGTATTATCGTATCCTACTAGATGATATCCTGTATTTTGAAGGAGAAAAGGAATATGTGCGCATTGTTACGACATCCAGAAAGCTTTTAATCTACAGGAGGTTAAAGAACATCGAAGACCAGCTCGCCATTCCGTTTGCCCGCATCCATAACTCCTATATTATCAACGTTAAGCATTTGGAAAAAGTACAAGATAATCATGTCTACATCGACGGACTGCAGATTTCGATAACTGATAAATTCAAAGAGCGGTTTATGACCATTATACATCAAAACATCTTCTGATTGCAGGAGGAAGGGATTTGCTATTGAATTGCACTGGAATAGATATTTAGGTCAAAAAATTGAAAAAAATGAAGGATTCATTTAAACGATTTGATGGCTCTGATTAAATAATTAAACTTCTTGTCTATAAAGCGCATTATTTCTAAGATAAGGTTTAGTTTTTTTTGAAACGAAACGTAGTGGAAGAATAATTGGTGGAAGGTACTGTAAGAAGATAAAAAATTATTAGCACGAAATGAAGATAAAATATGTTTCTGTTTTTGCCCGGAATATAGAGGAAGAGATTGATTTCCTAACGAACAAACTTGGATTTGTTGTTAAAAATACCCTTTATCTGCAGGAAGGTGTTAAAGCGATCCTGGTAGAATCAGGAAGTGATGAGGAGGGTTTTTTAAAACTGGTTGTTATAGATAAATTTAGTTTACAAGATAATAGAACAATAGTGGTTTTGAATACTATGGACTGCATTCGGTCATACCACCAATTAAAAGCATCTGGTGTATATTTTGCCAAAAGCCCTGTTTATACAGAGACCGGCATGTCTGCACAATTCGAAGATCCTTCGGGGAACATCTACATGTTGCTGGAGGAGCGTGATTACAAAGAAAACCATGCAATATGAAAGACTATAACCTAACACTGCATAACGATAATAAGATAAGTCATTTCACCACCGGACGGATGGATCAGGCTAAGCTCAGTTCTGATTTTACATTGCGATTTGTTCTTTCCGGTAGCGAAATATGTCAGATTAATAAAAGAAGCATTGGGGTAAATCCTAACTGCTTTTTGTTAATACAGCAGGGCACTCATTACGTCACAAGTAGTGAAATTGAAGAACCTTCAGAAGTCCTTTCTTTATCTTACAGCAATGGTTTTTTAAAAGATTTTCTAAATTCAGTTCGTTTTACCAATCGCCAACTACTAAACGACCACACATGCCCTTGCTCTTTTGCAGAAGAGGGGAACGAAACCATTTATCCTTTTACGGGTAATATCAAATACAATATCTATCATTTGAAGGCAGTTGTTCGTGAACGTTCTACAAATGAGTTGTTATTAAACGAATATCTATACCATTGTCTCATCAATTATTATAATATATTGAGGGAGGAAACGTGCTTAAAAACCGAATCCATAAAATTGAAGCACAAGAGTACCCGTACTGAAGTATTTCGTAGACTAAAACTGGCGAGGGAATATATGTATACTAATCAAAGTCATAATATAACGCTCGAGGAATTGTCAGCCTATTCTTGTTTGTCCGTTAATCACTTGTTACGCACCTTCAAACAGGCCTTTAATCAATCTCCACATCAATTCTTAACAAGCATCAGGTTGCAAAAGGCACTATTCCTATTGAAAAATTCTCAATATTCTGTTAATGAAATTGCAAGTATGGTGGGGTTCGATTCGCCCAGCTCTTTTATTCGCTTATTTAGGGTAAAAATGAAAGTAACGCCTAATGTATACAAGCAACAGGTATTAAGCTGATATTTTATGAATTTTTTCGCACATCCTCAACACCATGAGCTTAATATCTTTGCCTCAGCTTTATTGATTCAATCATCAATAATAGGTCAATTGATAGTTATTTGAAAGGGCTAATTCGTTAGTTAGTGTCCTTTTATATTTTTTGCTGGATCTGTGTGAATAATTTATTAAAGGGCAGAAGGGTAGAAACAACCGGCTGAAGAAATGAAATGTGATTTCTGCATATCCCCACCCAGTCCTTAATCTCTAAACCTGGCCCGGTATCTGTTTATACAGTCGATGCTATTCTACAAGATCTGTTTTCCCAATGTAATAAACTTATAGTACGTGATTTTACCATTAAACTTTAACAACCAATTAAATGAAAAAATCTATTGAACAAAATTTAAACATCCTCTAAATGTTTTTACACTCCAACATCCAGATGGTTAGCCCACTGTTGTTTTAAATACGTTAATCAAATTTATTTAAGTAGTTTTAGTAAAAGAAAAATACCGATGGCGGCTGTAACAGTGCCGAGGCCGCGTAGTATATTTTCCCCATTCCGCTCTTCTAATAACAACAGCCCGCCTACAGCACCTGCAACATGCAATCCTAATGTTGTCACTAAAAATCCAATGATATATGCTGTTATATGCTGCTGTTGTGGAATTTCGGCACCGTGTGAATAACCGTGGCAAAAGCCAAAAAGCCCTACTGCCATGGCAGCAAAAAACCAGGCTGTTTTTTTGTTGATAGCTATTGCCGCCCCAAGTAAGACTACAGAAAGCGCAATACCAAATTCTATATATCCAATATGGAAGTTTTTAATGCCGATAAGTCCCCCTAAACACATCATTATCAGGAAGGATGCCGGCACCCGGAAAATGGCTTTCCCGCCAAGTTGGGCGCTCCAGGCCCCAACTGCAATCATGGCCATTAAATGATCAATGCCTGTTAAAGGATGTAAAAACCCGCTTCCGCCAAATCCATGTGCCAAACAAACATCCGCAGATAAGATCGTTACGCTTGTGAGCAATAGCTTACGCAAGGGCTTCCTTTCTGGCTTTAGTATCATTTATAATGACAGTTAATGCCAGTATCGCAGGTACCATCGGAAACAGAGCAGTGTACATTCCCGAAAAATATTCATAGCCTACACCTTTTTGCACCATCCTGACGATGGGGAAAACCAGCAGGTGGGTTGGCTCGCCCAGTATCATTCCAACGATCATGAACCATAAAATAAAATTGCCGAAAGCCTGGCCTTTCCATAAACTCCAGGCGGCAAAAACCCAGATCACAGGTCCGATAAAGGCGATCAGGTAAGTGTTCGCCGTATCACTCCACGGGTGGCCGGAAATAGAGGCGATCCCCTGGTTAAAATGGGTAACCGTTTCTTCGCCTACATGGATATAGAAGAGGGCCTGCAACAATAAATATAAAGGCACCAGCTTATAAGGGTCTGCCGGGTGCCGGGCTGTAGTTTTTCGCCAGCCTATCATGCCGCCCATCATAGAACCGGCAATAACACCTACCGGCAAAATACCAGCCTGGCTGTACAATGTTACCCCGTAAACGATAACCAGGGTGATAAACAGTATAGACCATAAATTGATTTTTCTCTGGCTACCTTCATCAAATACAGGTAGCGGCCGATGGTCAATAACAGGCTTGATCAGCTTTATGATACCGTACGCACTAATCAGAAATAAGCCCATTGCTGTAAGCGCACCTAAAAAATAATGATGTGTATAAGAATTGATATTACCCAGTTCCACCTTAAATTGTATGATAGATTCTGCCAGGCAGAAAAAGAACCCCCACCATGCAAAGTAGAAGCCGATCGGCTTTCTGTTCCCTAAAAAGTATCCACCCAAAAGCATTGCCGAAACAGGAAAACAAACCACCAATATAAACCAGCTAATATGGTTGAGCGTAAAGCTTGGTTTAAATAAACCAGGATAGTTAACCTGAATAAATGAAGCATAATTTGAAGAAAAACGGATGGTGTTTAAAACCAACAGCACTGTAATGCTCAAAATATACAGGGGCATAACTAAGTTCTGACCGGGTGTTTGCTGATAAGAAAATCTAAACCAGCAAATAAGAGACAGGCAGCTTACCACGGCAAACGCTATCAGTATCCCTGATCCTGTTTGATTGAACAGGATCAGGGATAACGTAATTACTGAAACTATAACCCATAAAAGTTCTGATGGCTTTGCATTTCTCATAAATTATAATATTAATTAACCAGTTAGTTGAATACGTTTTAAATTTTTTTAAGGATCTGTTTAAATTTATACAAGATCCTTCGGTATGCGCAAGATTGATAACCATGCTTCTTTTACCCTATAAAAAATTGGTGTTTACATCAATTTAACTCAATCAAAAACCAAATGCTTACCATTTTTTAGGCGATAAAAGAAGCATGAAAAAAATAGATCGAACAAAGTTTAAACAGGATCTAAATCATTTGGAATAGTGCCTTTTTTATCCAATCTTTTCGCTGTTCTATCCATTCCTGAAAAGCCGGATCATCCTTGCCCATTAACCTTTTAAAAACCGGTCGGGCAATAAATGGATAAATACATAAAGCGACCATGTCGGTAAAAAACATTTCGGCATTTATCTTCCGGGAATATTCTTTATTAATCTGCTTTTGAAAAAGTTTAAAGTCTATGTTGCCCTTAACCGCAAATAATTCAGTTATTCTTTCCGGGTTGGCATTTAATTCCTGGACTACAAATACAGTGATGTGTGGGTTTTGCTTCAGGGAATCAATCGTTTGATCAACATAATCGCTTACTTTTTCTTTCAGCGGTTTGTCGCTTTTTAACACTTCGGCTATCCGGCCAATAAATACACTAAAAGCCTTTTCAAATACCTGGCTAAACAATTGCTCCTTGGTTTTAAAATAGTAATGCAGCATGGCTTTGTTAATACCAGCGAGGTCGGCAATTTCCTGCATACGTGCACCAGCCAATCCTTTTTTATAGAAGATATCCCCCGACACTTCTAATATCCTGTTGTAAGTAGTTTTAGTAACACCCATAGTTAACTAACCAATTGGTTAATGCAAAGAAACGAATAATTCTTTAATTAGGATTAATAAAAGAGTTTCCTTTGAAATTGAAAATAGTAGCAACTGATTTAAACTAAGTAGTTTTTCAGAATTAGTTTTCATTAAAAGGGCTGAAGTTTATCGTCAATTCTTTGCCTACGTTTGCCATGCATCTGTTGACCGCGTATAAAAGGCTGTCCTTTTCAAGGTAATCTTCCGGCACCAGCCATTCACATTTCAGTTTACGCCAAAGTGTTTCGGCAATGTTCAGGTGTGGCGAATAGGTAGGCAGCAGAAAAACAAAAAGGCCCCTTTCTTGCCAGTACGGAAGGCGTTCCCTGAACATTTTGCTGCCATGTGCCCTTGCGTTGTCCAGCACAACGAACGTTTCTTTAGCTATTTTAAAGGAAAGCCTTTCCAACTGCCCCACAACAAAAAGCCCGTCTATGTTTTGCCCTGATGTTGCCCAATGGCACTTGTCCCCCCTGCTTATAAGCCCAAAAATGTTCACTTTATAACCCCTTTCGGCCCGTATGCACACCTGTTCGCCCGGGAACTGCCAGCCATAAGGAACATAGCCCTCACTGCCCACACGGCTCTCATCACCATAAAAAACATCCACCAGCCCCTGTTCCGCAAGTTTTTCCAGCTCCCCCAAACATTCTTTCTTCAGGCCGTAAACCGATGGCTCGGGCTTCCCCCTGGGCCGCTTCCTTATCCGTTTGAAACGTCCGCCAAGCGTTTTAAAAAACGGCGGAACGTTGTCCTGCTGACTGTCTTCCCACTTGCTGCCCCCCACACTCCGCTTTTGCTGTTTGAAGGCGTTGGCGGTTGGATTTGACCGCCCCCAAGACCGCCGTTCCGTCTGCCGCTTTGTCTATCTTAGGCTTGCGGCCACGGCCTTCCCTGGTTGATAAGCCACCTATGCCCTCTGCTTTGTACCTGGACAACCAGCTGTTCACGCTCACATTTGTCATCCCTGTTATCGCACCCACGTCTTTAGACCTGCGGCCTTCCCTTTCAGCAGGACAACCTGGCAACGGGAACGGAAAGCATGTGAACCACTTGTCCTGTACCCTCTTTCCAAAACTTCTCGTTCTTCTACAGCTAAAATTGGCGTATTTACCCGTCCTATAAACAAACATAAATAATATAAACTAATTCTGAGTGGGTACTTATACTGTCTTCATGCAGAAGTTTGAAGAAATGGGAAGTATTGTTGAAGCTTTTGTAGAGGGATTTTCAAAGCAATCTCCTTCAGTTCAATATCGTGTTAACCCTCTTGAAGAAATTGATATCATTTCTACGCATAATCAGCTTTTAGGAGGTGAAAGCAAGCAGGTGTTCCCTGGTGCAACTTTTCCTGCCCGTAGTGAAAATAATAGTTCAGATGTATCTTATCAGATGTATCTTACAATAGAAAATTGTTGATTGGCCCGAACCAATCTGACACCAACTTGCTTTTGGGGAAAATAAATGTTGTTGTTATTTTAATTATAAGTGTACGTATTATATTTGTACTTATAAAAATATAAATATCATGTGGACAAAATCTTATTCAATCGTAACGAAAGAAGTTACAAAAGAACAAATGTGGAAACTTTTTGCTGATGTAAACAATTGGCACACCTGGGATGAAGGAATTGAATTTGCAAAAATGGAAGGGAAATTTGAAAAAGGTAATCACTTTTTGTTGAAACCTAAAGGCGGACCAAAATTGAATATTGAATTAATAGAAACTATTGAAAACGTAAAATTTGTTGATTTAACAAAGTTCCCATTAGCTAAAATGTATGGTGAACATTTATTTGAAGAAACGCCACAAGGATTAAAAATTACCACAACGATGAAGGTTGAAGGCCTTTTGGCTTTTTTATGGATAAAATTAGTAGCAAAAGGAATTGTTGATGGCTTACCCAACGAAATGCAAATGCAAATTAAAACAGCAAATAAACTATGACAAAACAAAAATATTGGATAGCGGTGGCTTCAAAAGAACACGCTATGTGGGGTATAAGTGGTGGTTATATACAAGTTAATCATGGTAAACAAGCTCCTTTGAAACGGATTAAACAAGACGATTGGGTTGTAATTTATTCTCCAAAATTGGCGATGGAAGAAGATGACAAATGTCAATCCTTTACTGTGGTAGGACAGGCAAGTGATGAAGATGTTTATCAATTTCAAATGACTGAAAGCTTTACTCCGTTTATACGAAACATAAAATTTTACGAGTGTAAAGGAACCTCCATTTTGCCACTTATTAACCACCTTGAATTTGTTCAAAACAAAAAATTGTGGGGTTTCCCATTTCGTTTTGGTTTCTTTGAAATCAATGAAACCGACTTTAACCTTATCATTTCAAATATGTTAGATAATGAAAAATACCGACAACACGTTCAGTTTTGAAAAAGCAGAGGATAGCACAGGCTTTTTATTGTGGCAGGTAACTAACTTATGGCAAAGAGAAATTAAAAAAGCATTGGAAAAATACGATCTGACTCATTCACAATATGTTTTAATGGCAAGTATACATTGGCTTACATTAAATAATCAGGATGTTACACAAATTTTGTTGTCTTCTCATACCAAGATTGACCCAATGACAACTTCGACCGTTTTGCGTACTTTACAAACTAAAGGTCTTTTGAAACGACAAGAACATGTAACGGACACAAGAGCCAAAACTGTGGTACTAACTAACAATGGAAAGAAAATCATTAAACAAGCTGTGAAAACAGTAGAAGCTTTTGACAGAGATTTCTTTTCAACTCTGGGTTCTAAAACTACCATTTTTAATAATCAATTACTCTCTTTACTGCAACAGGAAGGAAAAAAGACTCTAAACTTAAATAAATAAAAAGGAAGCTTGTGCTTTACATCAAAAATGTATTGCTCGGGTAAAGCCTCTCAATCTTGTAAAAGAGTTTGAATACTGCATGGCTGTTCTATTTTTAAGCAGCTTAGTATTTAAATAAACCAGGCGAATGGCGCTTTTCGCCTGGTTGCTGCGCCTTGCTATTTATCCTCAGTATTCTTCAACTTCAATTGGTGCTTCTTCGAAAATATGGCTCAACCGTTCTCGCCATTTATGCAACGCTTCTGTGTTTTGTTCCGAAGATTGCCTTACGGGCCCGTAAACTACCTGCGGACGTAAAACGGAAAATCCTGTGAATTGCAGGATTCCGCGCTGGATGGGTTTAAGGATCACATTTAAATCGCCCTGGAACCCGTCTTTCAGATAGGCATCTGCAGGGGAACCGGTGGTTAATGAAAGCAGTGCCCTTTTCCCTTTAAAAATCCCGGTTTCATAATAATGCCCCGCTTTGTAGAAACGCCCCATAGCAAAAACGCGGTCAACCCATCCTTTCAGGACAGCCGGAACCGAGAACCACCATAACGGAAATTGCCAGATCATCAAGTCACACCACTCCACCTTTTCCTGTTCGCTGTTAATGAGGCCGGAAAAACCATTTACTTCAGTAGCATGGATCTCTTCCAGTTGTTGTTTAAAGTACTGCGGATTGAGAACGCTGGTAAAATTGGATCGGCCGGAAACAGGGTCAAACCGCATGGCATACAGGTCGGTAGTCTTTACAATATGACCATCAGCGGTTAGCTGTTCCACAGCGGCCCGGAATAATGCGCCGTTGATGCTTTGTGGCTCCGGGTGGGCGTATACGATTAAAATTTTCATCTTTTCGTCTTTATTTTTTTATTGCGGTACAAAAATATTCGCTCGTTAGTACTTTTGCCTTAGTGTTGCCAATTGTGATTAACGAACAAAAATGTAAGTGATGAGCAAACGAAAACTAACCTCTACAAACTATAGGAACCAAGTGGAACTGACAGAATTCTGCGGAATGAATTATGCTTTGAATTTGCTCGGCGGACGGTGGAAATTAATTATTCTTTATAAGCTGGAGCATCATGCAAAACGATACAGAGACCTCAAGGGCATCATGCCGAATATTACCGACCGGATGCTTACCCTGCACTTAAAGGAACTCGAAAGAGATGGCTTAATTTCCAGAATAGTGTATCCGGAAGTTCCGGCCAGAGTGGAGTACGGACTGACCGATATCGCCCATATGCTTGCACCGGTATGGAAACAACTGGAGCACTGGGGAAATACACACCGTGAGTTGCAGGAAGCGTTGCCGATGGAAAAAAGGGCAAACTTGCAACAATAGCAACAAGTTGAAATAGGGTTAGAGCCGAAATACTAATTGTGGAACATTTATGCAATCTCCAATTGTGCCTGAATCGAATTATCTATTTAACGCAGTTCCTCCAAAAATTAAAGGTACTGGTACTTTTCCGGTACGGGCATTTGCCAAAGTAAGCTGACAAGAAATTAGGCGTATATCAAATCACGTAGTTTTTTAAAAGGCGTAAATGATCTAACTTGATCTGTTTGGGCATTTTCATTTGTCGTCCCGGTTCGCAGTTTCACAGTTGATATAACACTTACTAAATAAACAGCAAGAATCAGGTTGTCGAATTATTTTAATCGCTATAATCTTGTATGAAACAAAAGCTATATGAATGCCTTGATTATTATTGATGCCCAAAATGAGTTTTCCGAAAATGGAAAGCGGCCTGTAGTTAATTTGTTAGATGCACTTGGGGTAATACATTTAAGAGTCGAAGAGGCACGCTTAAAGAAAACACCGATTGCATGGGTAAGACATTTTAACAAACCTAATGAGTCTAAGGCCTTTGTTCCCGGCTCATGGGGCGCTGAATTTTTGCCTGGCCTCGGGCCTCTTACAGATGCGGTAAATGAGGAGGAGTTTCATAAAGACGTGTACGGGGCCTTTACTGGAACAAAAATTGGGGAATGGCTAAATCAAAAAGATGCTAAAGGTATCCTGATCACCGGGTTTTACACGCATGGTTGCGTGTCAACAACTGCTCGTGAAGCAATTATGACAGGTTTAAATGTATTTATTGATGCCAATGGGACAGGGTCTTGCGATATGAGCCATGAATTACTCGGCAGCCTAACGGCTGATGAAGTAAGAAGAAGCGCACTTTTACAACTTGCTAACATGGGGGCAATCATTACCACCTTATAGCTATAATAAGTTAAAATTTAAATAAGTTACTTGTCATCCAACAGTACGCGGCTAAAGGAATACTTACATGGTTAGATCTCAATGCGTATTCTTTTAATTGTGCATAGATATATGGTTGAGTAAGAAGGACAAAGCAAAAGCCGCAAGGGTAACATTATATAATTCATATTAGCGGAAGCAAGATCATTAAACAAAGTGGCTCAAGCTCAAGGAAGTTAGTATGGTAAAGCCAATCATTTTATAGGTACAGAAGTTTGGACAGTGAAAGGAACATAACGCAGAACCTAGCTATGAAAGCGGAGAACGGGGTATTACCAGTCAAAAATTCAACCTTGAAAAAATAGCTTTATGATCGTTTTAAATTAGGTATTGTTTAGCATTCATAAAGCTTGTGTTTTAATTTATGTTATTGCCCTTATAAACGAATACCTCAATTTTGGGCAGTTTTTATATTACGAACTTGAGTGGACATCCCAATTACTGCATTAATATAAGGGCCTGTTTAAATTTCTATCGTAAGAATTTATAATGCTTCTTTTATGCCTATAAATTCTGTTTTAAATGCTACATCGATATAAAAAGTATAATAAACCAATGATTTTTAGGCGATAAAAGAAGCATAGAGAATAAATGGAATAAAATTTAAACAGGCTTTAATAAGAAGCAATATTTTACAATACAACGAAGTAATAAGGAAGTAGGTTTGTAATAAAAAACATGGACCTTAAAACTGTTTATTTAATTTTAATACTGTTCACCTTTTTAACTATGGATTCGATAGCACAACAAAAAGTTAGCCGGAGGGTATTACTCTCAGAAAAACTGGCATCAAGACCGCTTTCGGCAGTCAATGCAACAGAAATAATAATGGAACCATTCCTGAAAGCCGGATTGCACCAGCATCCCTGCCCGGTAGTTGGATATGTGGCCGAAGGGACGCTCTTGTTTCAGATAAAAGGCGAAGAAGCCAAAACGCTTAAAAAAGGAGATGTTTTTTATGAACCCGCAAATACAGCAATTTCCCATTTTGATAATGCCTCTGACCAGCCACTTAAGTTTATTGCATTTTATTTAACCAACGGAGAACAACAGCTTATAGAAATGCTGCAGGATGAAAAATAATCAGATTTCTATTTTATTTTAGTAACCTTGCTATAAAAACAGGGGCACTGCACTGCGATAATAATGATGATCGAAACCTGGAAAATAACTGCTTTTGACGGATTGGAGCTGGTCCGGTCCAAAGACTTACAACAGGATGCCCCCCGGCATTTCCACGAAGGATATGCCATCGGGATATCGCTGAAGGGTTTACAAACGATCATCCTGCAACGTCAAACCTGCATTATTCCTCCGGGTTCAATTATTTTTTTAAATCCCAGGGAAGTGCATGCCCATAAAGCGTTTGAACATATAGCCTGGTCTCACCGGATGCTGTATATCAGCCCCGAATATATTTCCTGGTTACAAAAAAGCAGCCAGATCAGGGTAAAAGGAAACTTGTGCTTTACCGTACCATTAACCGTTCAGCCTGTATTTTATAAGCTGTTTAATACGATACATCAAAAATGTATTGCCCAGGTAAAGCATCTCAACCTTGTAAAAGAGTTTGAATACTGCATGGCTGTTCTGTTTAATCACTATTCATCCGGTAAACCCCTGCATAAAGCTTTTACCCTTGAGGAAAGGATAAAGGAAATTCAGGATTACATCGAATATCACCATCAGGATAACCTTAACCTGGAAAGGCTGTCTCAAAAGTTTCATTTAAGTAAATACCACCTTATACGAAGTTTTAAAGAATGCAAAGGGGTAACGCCGAATGAGTATCTGAATATACTGAGGATTGAAAAAGCCAAGAACTACATTCTTCAGGGTAACTCATTAGTGTCCTCGGCACTGGAGGCCGGCTTTTACGATCAAAGCCATTTTTCGCATTATTTTACCAGGTATACCAGTTTTACGCCCGGGCAATTTCAACGCGGATGCATCGAACTTCAGTTGGGTTAAACCTTTAACTGTTTAGCTTACTTACTTTTTAAGTATGCCCCTTTTTATAAGCGCTGGTTTAAATTTATAGTTGATCCTACAATAAACTCAGGATTAATAATAATGCTTCTTTTAGCACCTAAAAGTTTGTGTCTGTACCAAATTTTTACAAAAAAACATAGAAAGCTTTACTGTTTTTTATAGGATAAAAGAAGTATATAAAACAAACTGAACAAAATCAGTTGCTGATAAAAACAATGTTGAAAAATTAAAAGAAGACCAAGCCATCAGAGAGAAGCTGCTGGCAACAAGTAAGGGTTTTTAGCTTGATCTGACAAAAAAACACTTAAAGGTGCCTTTTTTTGTGTGGTAAAAACAGCATATCTGCTTTTACCGTTTTGTAAAAACCATCGTTAATATCCTTGGTATTGCTGCATGGCCGTTATCATCAAAATGTTCATCTAATGTTGCAAGTGCCAAACCGGCAGCTTCCGCACTTTTAACAAAGTCGGAAATGTTGTGCGTATAACAATCAACAATTTGCCGGCCTGCTTCTGTATCAAACCTTGCCTTCGTGCCCAAATATTGTTTGAAAGGATGAAGCTCTCCAACGTAACAATATCCGTTGGGTTTTAAAACAGCAAAAACTTTCTGAAAAACGGCTTCCAGGTTTTCAATATGTTCTAAAACCAAACTACAAGTTGCCAGGTCATAAGTTTGATTTGCAAACATCCAAGTTTGGTTAATGTCCGCTTGTATAAATTCAACTTGTTCAGAATTTACTTTGGCTTTGGCCCTGGCAAGCATTTCCTCAGACAAATCAACAGCCGTTAAGTGCTTTGCTTTGGTGATCAGCCATTCCGTGTTTTTTCCTGTTCCGCAGCCAATTTCCAAAACATTTTCAAAATAAAAACTACTTAATGTCTGCCTTAAAGCTTCCCCTTCCAGGTCACGTGTTTTATTTTGATTGTTGTCGTATTGGCTTGCCCAAAGGTTGTAAGCTTGTTGCGTATCCATTATCAGCTATTGAAATCAAAAGTTTTTTTAGGTTAGAAAAACTAAGAAACTGTTTAAATTTTGTCCGGCCTGTTTTTCATGCTTCTTTTATGCCATAAAAACCTTTATAAGTGCTGTGTCTCGGGTTTTTTGGCCAGGCCTGTTGTTTGTTGTCCTTTGTCCACGGCCTTCAGGCTGTGGCAATTGCAGCTTAAAGGCCGATCCCACTTCTTCAAGTCTTTATTTTTACCTCCGGTCAGTATCTATGTCCTCCAGGAGAGCTTCAGTCGTAATGATCGTTGCAAACTCATTATTCAATTGGGCTAATGCAGTTAAATGCATAGTCTCCGCATCATATTCTTCACCATAAATCCCTTTTTTGGCAAATGTGGCTGTAGCATCAGCGATCAAATAAGTTTCATAGCCATAATTGGCAGCCATGCGGGTGGTGGTAGAAACGCAATGATCGGTAGTAAGCCCTGCTATAACTACTGTTTTTATTCCCGCATCATCCAAACGGCGTTGCAGATCTGTTCCAATAAATGCACTGTTAACAGACTTTTTAATAACGGTTTCTCCATCCATCGGCCTGACAATTTCTTTGATCCTATTTCCCGGGTTACCTGCTGCAAGCCTGGATTGCGGATCTGATGAACAGTGCTGGATATGAAACAGCACCATTTTATTATCCCGCCAGAAGTCGAGCAGTTTCCTGCTGTTCTCTTCGGCCATTGGGTTATTCCTTTCGCCGCCCCAGTAATCCAGGTCATCGAAGCCCTGCTGTATATCAATTAAAATTAAAGCGGTTTTATTGAGTTTATTCATCATTATCATTATCATTATTGAGGTTTGCTGAAAATTAACAGGTTTATGAAATAGGGAGGATTCAAGTTATATGCTTAATCAAAACCACATTGCCCGACCTATTTTAAATTGATACTAAAAGTTAAGTGATTTAGCGCCTGTTTAAATTGATATCAGATTCCTTCGACAAGTTCGGGATTAATAATTCTAATGCTTCTTTTATGCCTATAAATTTGATGTTTGTATTTATACGGATACAAAAGCATACAAATTTGATACTTTTTAGGTGATAAAAGAAGCATATAAAATAAGTTAAATAAAATTTAAACAGGCGCTAAGACAAATATTGGTGTTAGTAGCCTTACGTTACAACCTGATTCTTGCTGGATTTCAAACTTGCTGTCCCTTATCATCATTGGCGCCTTGGGTATCTTAATAATGCAACTTTAATTTCAGTAAAGTTGTTGGTATGATGTAATAATCAGCTTTTTATCGGTGTTTTCATCTTCCATTACAGTTAAGAAATCATTATTTATCTGTTTAAATACAATCTATTTTAAGTACAAAAACAGATGCACAATCGTTAAATTATGGCATAACAGATTTTGAAGAAAACTTTCTTAAGTCATTAATGAAGCACAAGTGAATTATACATTTATGATGTTTATTTGAAATTAAGAACCCTTTCAAATTTGTTGAACTTGATTTTATACTTTTTTAAAGCCTAAAAACCTCAGTCTTTCTAATATTTGTTCGCATTCAAACATAAAAACAAAATTTATAGTGCTAAAAGAAGCATTGTAATCTATTACATATGGATTTAAACGGGTTTTTAAAAATTTTACTAAAAAAATATCTAAAACAGAAGTATATCGAAAGAATTAAAATATGCAAATTATTTTTAATTAAACAATAAAAAGGTGAGATCCGCACATTTCTCGGTATGTTATTGCATGTATATTTGTTATAGCCATTCTGTCTAGTTAACAATTGGCTAAATGAGTTAAATGTTAAGTTGGCTACCTACACAAGTAGGTAGCTTTTTTATTAAATCATTGTATGGTTCTATCTTTCAATTAATTATTAAAAATGGACTTCTGACTAAAGCAAAGATAATAAAGGTGGTAACTACGATTGGTGTTTTTTGCACATTCTCTTAAGATAGTTATAGGGACATTTGAAAAAAAATTATGAAAATATCGACTTTCTTCATGTCCCTTTTCTTTATTCTGGCACTTTGCAATAGTGGTAAAGCCCAGGATGCAAAAGATTCCCTAACTTTTAATAAGGTTATAGTAGATTATATTGAAAGTGTTAAACACACAGATTTTGAAAAAGTTAAGTCTGTACTTGGTAATGATGCGATAGTAAAAATCCCAAGGTTCGGAAAAGTTATTATTGAAACAAAGAACGAACTTGTTCAGGAGATGAAACGCAACCAAGGAATTGAACAAAATTTTAATTACACTTATTCCACAGTTTGTTTTAGCGATGCAATTAGTATTGCAAAAGTAAAACTAACTTATCCTTCATTCAACTTGTACGAATATCTTATTATTGAAAAGCAAGAGGAACGCTGGAAAATAACGCAAGTAATTAAAGAGTATTATGATAAAACGGATAAGGATAATATTAGTTTAGCAGATGATCTGTAAATTAAAAGAATTATGCCATCAAAATATAATAGTTAGCCAACTTGTACTATTTCAGCCTCGGGTTCAAATAAATAACTTCTATCTACAAATTTGGCAAAACCGAGGCATTGGCCTATCTTGTAATTAAATTAAGCGATAGAAATTTTGCAGGAGGATTGGAATTCAACGCAGCATTATGCATCAGATAACTGCAAGGCTGTCATCACGAAGTGGAACTGCGATCTGATCCGTTTAAGTCATGTTTCCTCCCGTTTTACCGAAAGCATTGCCATTCCCGCGGCTGTTCCTCATGAAATGGTAAGGCTGCATTTTGGGATAAAGGGAAATTATGCATTCCATCATAAACAGCTTGACCGGAGGTTTGACTTTATAGGTGGACATCATAATATAATGTACTCTAAGGGTTTTGATATTGTTGTTGAAAACAAAACGCTTGAATTGGAAACATTTGACATTGAGTTTCCTAAAGATTTGTTTTTGCAATATACCGAAGATGCAAATGAACAGCTTAAGATATTCGGCGATCATATTTTAAATGGCAGAAGTGCTATATTAGGGCCAGAATGGCTAACTATCCGGTTACCGATTCAAAATGCCATACAAGAGATCCTCAGTTGCAAATATAAAGGACAGTTGAAAAAACTTTTTCTCTTATCAAAGAGCATTGAAATATTGGTGTTATCGGCAGATGCCTATAATACAGTAAGGAAGCCAGATAACAGCTTTATTAACAAGACAGCGGACAGGGAAAAGCTAACAGCAGTTAAAGATCTGATAAATGATCAGCTCCATAACCCGCCTACATTATCAGAGGTTGCACGTTCAGTTGGCCTGAACGAATACAAACTTAAAAAAGGGTTTAAAGAAATGTTTAAGACCACTGTGTTTGGTTACCTGGCAGACCAGCGGTTAAACCTGGCAAAAAGGTACATTATGGATACTGACAAAACCATTGCCGAGATTGCCTATATCTTAAATTATGCAAGCCCCCAGCATTTTAATACTGCTTTCAAAAAGAAGTTTGGAAAAACCCCTCTTTACATTAGAAATAATCCGGCAAACGTTATCCGCTAACATTTTGTAACGATAGCTTTGTAAAAAATATCATTATGCGCCACGATCTAATTGCATCCAATTCTGTAAAAATCAATGCCAGTCCTGATAAGGTTTGGCATGCGCTTACGGATCCTGAAACCATCAAAGAATACCTTTTTGGCACCAATACAGTTACTGACTGGAAAGAAGGAAGTGAGCTAATTTTTAAAGGTGAATATCAAGGCCGCCATTATGCTGACCATGGACAGATTCTTGAAAACAAACCGCTTGAAAAATTAAGCTACAGCTATTGGAGCGGTTTTTCAGGCCTTGATGACCACCCTGAAAACTACTCCACCATCACCTATTCTTTAAATAAATTGGATCAGAAGACCACGGAACTGACCTGGACCCAGAAAGGCTACCCGGACGAGAGCAGGCATGCGCATGCATTGAAAGATATGCCGGAATTTCTTGGCCGGGTAAAGGGGGTTATTGAAAGATAAGCAATAGAAGGATTGGTGTTAGATAGCAAAGGAACATGTATCTGTTCCTGCAGCAATATAATTTTATTCGAAAATTGGAACGGATAAAATTGAAAATGAGTTCATAATCAAAAGATTCTTATAACAGATCCGTATAAAATATAAATACTAAGTTTATAGGCCTAAAAGAAGCATTGTAATTATTAATCCTGAACCTGTGGAAAGATCTGGTATAAATTTAAACAGGCGCTTAATTCCGTCAGGTATTTTTTCAAAAGCCTGTTAAACTGATCAGGTTGCTCTATATTTGGTATATGTCCGGCGCTTGTGATTATTTCCAGCTTTGCATGCGGAATTTTATTACACATATATTCTGCTGCGGAAACTGGTGTAAACCCATCCTCCGCCCCAACAATAATAAGTACTGGAAATTTAATAAGGGATAAAGCGGAGGTATGGTCCCTGCGTTCTGCCCGGCCTCTTTGCACCATAGCAGAACCTTGGGCACTTGTTTCATACATCATTTTTTTTAGGTGGCCTGCCACCCGTGGATTTTTTTCAAACGTATTTTTACACAAAAACATTTCAATCCTTTCATCAGTAAACTTTTGCATGCCGCCAGCTAAAATCTTTTCAGCTAATTTGATGCGGTTTGCATATCCAGGCCCTGTCTCTGCTCTGGCATCCGTATCGGCTAGTACCAATCCTTTAAAAAGGGCAGGAGCAAGCCGGAAAAGATCGAACAGTATTTGTCCGCCCATGGATAGCCCGACAAATACTGCTGTTTTTATACCAAGTTCTTCAAGCAAATAAATAATATCCAAGGCAAGTTCATCCAGAAGCGTTGCTTTTTCCGGTATATCACTTTGGCCATAGCCTCTTAAGTCCGGAATGATCAGCCTGTTTGTTTGGCTAAATTCCTCAACCTGATATTGCCACATCGTTCTGTCGAAAGGCTGTCCGTGAACAAACACCAGCACTTCTCCCTGACCTATGTCATCATATACTAAATTAATCCCTCTTATTTTTTTAACAGATGCCATGCTTTGGTTTTACAGGTTTAAATCATTCAAATCTACTATCATCAAACTGCATTTTCATGCTTTACCTGCAGTTTGATAAATAAATTTTAGCATTTAGGGCCTGTTTAAATTTATCCAGAATCTTTACTATGCTTCTTTTATCACCTAAAAACATTAAGCTTTTATGCGATTTGTATTGATTACAACCACAAACTTTACAGGCATAAAAGAAGCATTTATAATTAATAATCCTGAGCTTGTGGAAGGATCTGGTATAAATTAAAACAGGCTGTTAAAAGAACGCTGATAAAGCTAAATCAAAAATGTGATTAAGCAGATTGGTTTCAATGGAGGATATATTTTTTTCAATATCCGGCGTAGCTACTACTAACTTTTGAAATCAGGAATAATTTTTTGGGCACGTAAATCATCGAATATCCTGTAAAACATTTGCTCTGTATCCACATATTCATGGAAACCCATTTGCCGTGCTTTCATGCCATCTGCAAAAAAATCATAATCCCATGAAAAAACAAAATCCCCAAATGCCCATGAAGAAACCGCACTGTAAGAATTGTTGTGAAGGCCGTATGTATTAATTATTTTATTCCATAAGGCCTCTTTATCGGCCATTACTACACTAAGCGACATAGGCATTGGTGTAGCCGTTTCCATATCAAAATAGGCTGCGATTTTTGTCCATAATCCGCTCCAGCGGAAAAGATCCCCGTTATTGATATTGAATGCCTGATTGACAGCTCTTTTATCGGTGGCGGCCCAAACCGTTGCTTTGGCTAAAAGGCTGGCATCGGTCATCTCCAGTAATTTATCATAAGCTCCCGGCTTACCGGGAAAACGAAGCGGCAAACCCAGTTCTTTAGAAATGGATGCATAAATGGCTATAACCATGGCCAGGTTCATTGGGTTGCCAAGCGCAACTCCGCCTACCACAGAAGGGCGGATGGCTGACCAGGCCCAGGATTTTCCTTGCTGCTGTTGTTCCAGAAACTGCTGCTGATCAATATTGAACTCTGGTGGCATAGGCCCGGCATCAGTTTCTTTGGCAGGGGTTTTAAAGGGGCCCAAATGGGCTCCATATACTTTATATCCCTGCATTAAGCTGATATGTTTTAACCCCGGAGCTATTTTTTCCATTGTTTCTACAACATTTACCAGCATTTTAAGATTGGGTTCTACCAACTCCGCCCAGGTAGGCCTGTCCTGATAAGCAGCATAAAAGATGTGGGTTACCTGATGAAGGCTGGACAATTTTTCCAAACAATCGTTCTTGTCCATCAAATCTACAGCTACATAATCAACCCTGTCACGAGGCTGGCCGCCACGTCTTGATAAACCAATGATCTTCCAATTACCAAGCGAGGAAAGGTGTTCCACCAGGTTTCGCCCGATAACACCCTGTGCACCCACTACTAATGCAACACTTTCTTTATTGTGCCTACTTGTTACTTCCTGTGTTATATATGGATAATCTGTATAGCCCCGCGCTGTTCCTCCAAAATAAGTACCTGGAATAACTTCGTTAAGAGGAAGGTTAAATTGTAACCGGTAAGGGAGGTCCGGATTAGCTATAAATGGTCTGCCAAAGCCAATTAAATCAGCCCAGCCTTGCTCAAGTGCGTTGTTGGCCCGCTCCTGATCATAATTACCTGAATAAATGATCTGGCCGGTAAAGGCACTTCTCAACGATTGCTTAAAAGGAAGCGGCATTAATGGGGCATCGTCCCAATCCGCTTCGGCTATGTGCAGGTAAAGGATCCCGATCTTTTGTAAGGTTTTAACTGCGGCCAGGTAGGTTTCTTCCGGGTTCCTGTCTATAGCGCCATTCAATGTAGTTAAAGGTGCCAGGCGTACGCCCACTTTGTCTTTTCCTATTTTTTCGGATACACCCTCCGTTACATTTTTTAAAAAACGCAGGCGGTTTTCCAATGTCCCGCCATATTCATCAGTACGGTTATTGGATCCTGAATCCAGGAACTGATTAATCAGATAACCGTTGGCGCCATGTAATTCCACACCGTCAAACCCGGCGTCCATTGCATTTTGTGCGGCCTGTACAAAATCATTAATTATTTCCTTAATTTCCGGTATCGTTAATTCTCTTGGTGTAGCATGTTGTACCAACTCTCCTTTACCTTGCTCAGCCCCTTGGCCTGCAGGGTCAATAAAAACTTTTACACCTTCAGCTATAAGGGCAGATGAAGATACGGGGGCTTGCTTGCCAGGCTGAAAGGAAGTATGAGATAGCCGGCCAACATGCCATAACTGAGCGAAAATTATACCGCCAGCCTGGTGTACCGCGTTGGTGATCTTTTTCCATCCTTCTATTTGTTCAAGGGAATGAATACCTGGTGTCCAGGCATAACCCTGTCCCTGCGGACTGATCTGCGTGCCTTCCGTAATTATCAGTCCGGCTGTTGAACGCTGTCGGTAGTACGTTGCCATCAGGTCTGTAGGGGTGTTACCTTTCCCTGCCCTGGACCTGGTCATGGGTGGCATAACGATTCTGTTTTTTAAAAGGAATTTTCCTAACCGGACTTCCTGAAAAAGTGAGGGTTTCATATACTTTGTATTTTGAGTTCAAAGTAAGCCTGTAACCTGAACTTTAGAGTTGTATATATCCATGGTTTTGTGGTATCTTGGCAAGGTGAAACGATACATTCAGCATGATTTACTGAAAATTTCTCATCTGGTAACTACTAATTGGCAGCATCCTGAACATAATCATAACCACTTTGAAATTATATTTATTCATAGGGGGAATGGCCGGCATTATATTTCCGGAACGGCTTATGGATATACTGCCGGAAGTGTATTTCTTTTAGCCCCCTGTGATTTTCATTACCTGGAAATAGACGAGGAGACGGAAATAACTTTTTTAAAGTTTACCAATGTTTACCTGAACAGCATAGGAAATGTACCAGTAAGCAGCCGCTGGAACCAGCATATAGATGAACTTCTTGTTCATGCGGGCAGGCAGCATTTACTCAGCATAACATCAGAAAAAGAGATACAAACCATTAACCGGTTATTTAACCTGATTGTTGATGAGTGGATTGGGGAACAGAATGAAACAAGTGAAGTAATCTTTTTTTTAATCCATTCGTTATTGTCTGTTTTAAAAAGGAATATCCTGATACCTGGTAAACAGCTTCACAACAAACACACCATAAAATTAACTTCAATAGTACATTATATTCATCAGCATATCCATACCCCGGAGTTTACTCAAATCAAACATTTAGCTTCAAAATTTAATATTTCCGGGCATTACCTGGGTATTTACTTTAAGGAGAAAACAGATGTTTCTTTAAGGGATTATGTGAATAAGTATAAGCTGCACATCATTGAGAATCGTTTAAAATACAGCTCCTTTTCTATAAAGGAGATTAGTATGGAGCTGGGCTTTACCGATCTGAGCCATTTTAATAAGTTTTTCAAGAACCATAACGGGAGGAATCCCAGTTGTTTTCGGGAAGAAGCTGATAAAAAAGATTCCGTTGCTACTTAAAAAAGACAGCACTGGACCGCATGTATTATGGTGGAACGGCCAGAGGAATGACCGGAAAAAGGATTGAGCATGCTTCTTTTAGTGGTATAAAGTTGGTAAGTATTTTATAGAAAAGCCGGGACTTTGATTAGTTCCGGCTTTTGCATTCTAAGATTGCTTTTGTATAAATTTATAAGGATAAAAGAAGCATTTTGGTGTTTCGCATTTTGTATTGTTTGAACTTGAGTTTTTTAAATATGTGGCTTCGCGTTTTGTATTGTTAATCATCTAAAAATAGCTATATTGCTTATAATAGATACTGATAATTAATGGTTTGAAAACCATTAATAAAATTTTTGTGAATACCTTTTTAATTTTAATAGATTTACTTTAAGCAATGAACTTTCGTATATTTAAGAGTTATTTGCAACCCTAACAAACACCTCATGACAAACAAGGGTGTAGCCTGAAAAATAAATTTGGCATTTCATGGTGATATTTCTGAAATAAAAGCCACATACCTATAAATGCAAAGCTTATGACCATTGCAGAAATCGCATTCGATCTCAAAGACCCGCAGCAGCGTGAGAAAAACTTTGAACACTTATACGAGGAAGTATTTCCTGTGGTCGCTGATATAGTCAGCAAACAAGGAGGTTCGTTTCATGATGCGAAAGACATTTTTCAGGATGCATTAATAATTTTTTATGAAAAAAATGTAAATGGAGAGTTAAATGTAAAACTTTCAGATGAAGCCTATATCGTAGGGATTGCCAAACATTTGTGGATTAAAAAGTTCAAATCCAAATATAGATTATTATCACTTGACTTTTTGGAAAAAGAGATTAGACTTCCCCAAGATTACTTTGAAATAGAAATAATGAAAACAAACCGGTTACTTCATTTACTGGAAGTTGCAGGAAAGAAATGCATAGAACTGCTTCGCTCTATTTATTACGACAAACTATCTATGAATGAAGTATCGCAGGTACATGGATTTTCAAACCCTCACTCTGCATCGGTACAGAAATACAAGTGTATTGAGAAAATAAAAGTTATTGTAGAACAAAAATCATTAAACTATGAAGATTTCATGGCATGATACTCGTCATATCGAGCGGTATCTGAATGATGAGCTTTCCAAAGAAGAAAAGATACTATTTGAAGCACAACTTGTCCTCGATCCCCATTTTAAATTAAATGTAGGGTTACTAAAACAAATTCATTCTCTCATCAAACTTTACGGACGCAAGAAGATGAAGGTAGAGATTGGAAAAATACATCACAAACTCTTTCAGAACCCGGAGCATGTGATATTTCAGCAACGAATACAACAACTTTTTAAAGACAATTAAATTATGATTAATTCCAGTATCATTCCCATGGTCATTGATGACAGTGGTGGACGGGGAGAGCGTGCTTATGATATTTATAGTCTGCTGTTAAAAGAACGAATTGTTTTCTTAGGCACTCAGATTGAAGCCCAAATGGCAAATGTCATTGTTGCTCAATTACTTTACTTGAATAGTGTGGATAAGAAACAGCCGATTCATCTTTATATTAATAGCCCTGGTGGTCATGTGTATGCAGGTCTTGCCATTCATGACACCATGCAAATGATTGAGGCACCTGTTTATACCTATGCGATCGGTTTTACTGCCAGCATGGGCACGGCTTTACTCTGCATGGGTGAAAAAGGATATCGTTATGCATTACCACATGCTACTATTCACATGCACCCCACAGGCGGCGGAACACAAGGTTATACAGAAGATGTGCGTATTGCAACCCGTGAACAAGAACGATTGCAAGCCCAGCTATTTCATTTGATGGGCAGGCGCACCGGACATTCATGGAAAGAGCTCGAAGACTATTTCTTACGTGATCGCTATCTTAATGCGGAAGAAGCAAAATCGTACGGATTAGTGGATGAAATTTTAGGAGATTCAAGTGATGTGGTTCATCTTGATTATTCTGAGTTAATTATAAATACTCGTGAACAATTAGAAATTTGACATACTTTCATGGTCAAAGTAGTGAAACAGCTTCCTAAGTATTTTGTATAAAAGGGCAGCAAATAACAAAAGGTTTGGCAATAGGCTGGCTTAAGGAATAACAATCGGCTGTAGTTTTTTATCAGCATGGTTTCCAGCAGAAGAACAAATATCAGCTTTTTGTATTTACCTTCGGCTTTAGTTTTTCAATCGGCTTTGGTTCCGGGCAGGACATTATAAAATGCCAGCCCATCGCCAAGCCTTACCGTTGGGCGTCATTTTGCAGAAACCTTATAAACAATGGACAATCTTTTAAAATACATTCATTCGCTGACAGAATTTTATGATGAAAGTTGGGAACTATTACAACCCGCATTGACAAAACGGGAGTTTAAGAAAAACGAATTGCTGTTAAAAGAAGGGCAAGTTTGTAATTCACTCTTTTATATTGACAGAGGTTATTGCAGAAGCTATTACGAAATTGACGGAGCTGTGAAAAACACAGGGTTTTTCTTTGAAAATGAAATTGCAACAAACATCAATAGCTTTGGCAGCGGACAAAAATCTGAATTTAGCATCATCGCTTGTGAACCGTTAACAGCGATACTTTTTGATAAAGAAAAATTATTTCAAGCAGCTAAACAAGCAAACGAAATTGAAGCATTGGGACGAAACTGCATACGTTTATTCGCTTCCAAACAAGAAGAGTTTTCAACTTTATTCAAACGCTACTCAGCACAGGAACGGTTGGAATATTTAGAAGCCAAACACCCTGAAATTTCACAAAGAGTTTCTCTTTCTCAATTGGCCTCATTTCTTGGTGTCGCAAGAGAAACGTTAAGCAGGATAAGAAAAAGAAGAACGGTGCTTTGATTTTGTGACGATTGTCACAGGTTAAATGCGTTTTCATTGCTCAATTTTGCAGAAATAAATTACAATATGCAAGCGTTGATAACAAATGAAACCAAAAGCTGTTTTACAGAAGCTGAAACAGAAAAAGCTTTTCAAGTAGCAAAGCAAAAGCAATTACCCGTATTAATTGATTTTTGGGCTCCCGGCTGTAAAGGGTGCAAAAAAATGGAAATCACAACTTACCAAAAGGCTAAAACCCTGTCCTATATTGACCAACACTTTGTGTTTGTAAAATACGACATCACAAACAGAAGCGTTCCGAAAATTACATCTTCCCCAATTTTATGGACACCGACTTTCATAGTTTTCGCCAATGACGGAAGTGAAGTAAGAAAAATAACAGGATACCTGGACAATTTACAGTTTGAAGCCGAAATGGAAACAGGCAGAGCATTGGCATTTTTAAGAAAAGCACAGCCTCAAATTGCTTTGGATATTTTGGAAAATTTTGTTAAAAGTTCAGCCAATAAAATTTCGTTGCCAGAAGCACTGTATTGGGCAGGTGTAGCATCCTATTTTTTGAATAAAAGAAATGCAGAAAGCCTTGTTCCACATTGGGAGAAACTTATAACCGAACATTCAGAAAGTATTTGGGCTGAAAGAGCGGATTGTCTAAACGTAACTTTATAACTTAAAACAAAAACAGAAATGAATTTATTAAAGAAAATTGATGAAACAACCAATGTCATTACTTGGTTTGAAATTCCTGTGTCTGACATTGACAGGGCAAAAACATTTTATGAAACCATTTTTGATATTGAAATGATAACACGAAAAGACGGGGACGATGAAGCTGTTTTCTTTCCGTTTAATCCTAACGTTGTTCAGGCAACATCAGGAAGAGTTACAGGTGTATTATCAAAATCAGCAAGAAACAGTCCGTCAACAAATGGAACAATGGTGTATTTAAACGCAAGTCCAAGTATTCAAACCGTTCTTGACAAAGTGCAACAAGCGGGCGGAAAAATAATTGCACCAAAAATTCAAATCCCAGCGGGGATTATAGCCGTAATCATTGACACAGAAGGGAACAAAGTCGGACTTCACGCTGAACAATAAAACGAACGCCCAACATCGTATTGGCAATAGGCGGGCTGACGTGCTACTATGAAACTTTTTACTAAATTTAAACTTCGGTGCTTCTATTGAGCTTTGGCGCTAAAAATCCCGCCCATCGCCAATACGCGGCCCGTTGGCAGAAATTTAATAAAAAAAACAACCCAAAATTAAAATGGAAAATTTATTAGAAATTGCAAAAGAATTCAACTTAAAATATCAAGAGTTGTGGAATCAAAACGAATTTGAAGAACTCTCAAATTTATATAGTATAAATTCTATTCTTGTTGGTTACGAAATTGTCCAGAATCGAGAAAATATTGCAAAAATTCTTCAGCAAATCTACGATCAAGGATGGACAAAAATAAAAATTGAAACAGTAAAAACTTCTAATATTGACGACAATATAATTTTAGTAGCCAATATTTATGAAGCTTTTAATTCAAAAGATGCAAATGCAAAACCGTTAAAAACTAAATCTAGCCACGTATTAAATAAAATTGATAATGTATGGTTAACTAAAATGCATTCGGCTTTTTAACTTTTTAAAAATGTATAACGAATTATTAGTTAACAAGATTAGAGAAGCATTAATTGATATTAAAATTGTTACTGAAAAGAAAATGTTTCAAGGATTAGGCTTTATGGTTAATAATAAATTATGCATTGGAGTAAGAAATAATGAAATGATGTGTAGAATTTCTCCAATACAAGCCGACGAGGAATTAGAAAAAAATATTTGCAGACCAATGTTACACTCTGGAAAAATAATGAAAGGATATATTTTCATCGATGAAGATGGTTATAAAACAAAAGAAAATTTTGATTATTATATCAAATTAAGTCTTGATTTTAATAAAACTATCAAAAAATAAATAATTTAAACTTCTGCTAACATCGGTTTTGTGCAAGCGGGGCTGAAGTGCTAACAATGAGCAGCGGCGCATGTTTCAGCTATAGCCCGGGCAGAAAAATCTTTGTTGAGCGATAGTAGTAACAATGAACTTTTTATTATAAGTTTGGCAACGGTTCCGGGCAGAAGGAATTTTAAAATCCCGCCTGCATAAAGCCGGAGCCGTTGGCAATCATTATAAAGCGACACCCAGTAAATTAAAAAGCCCCTCACGACCCTTTGACGTAACTACCATTTCTCTTGAAAACTGAACTCGTTTGAACCACTTCTTTTGCAACATTTTTTCTAAAAAAACTGCACCAAGTTGACCAGCTAAATGAGGACGGCGTTCGCTCCAATCAAGACATTGACGAGTTAGCGGACGACGATTATTAGTGAAATCATCTTTTATAATTTCAAATTCGGCAAACCATTGCCAACCTTTCTCGGTAACCGTATAAGCTGTTCCCGATTTTTTTATACAGGCATTTTTTTCCAACGCTTCAACAACTTTAACACCAACAAATCCAGCTAAATGGTCGTAGCAGGTTCTGCAAAATTTCACACCATTTGTTGCAACACTTTTTTTATTCTTGCCAGCAATCTTTTCACTTGCAAGGTTTGCCAATGACTCAATTACATATGCTACTTCGGGTTTCGAAAATGAATAATACCTATGCCGGCCTTGTATTTCAACTTTTACAATATCAGCATTAAGCAATTTTGACAAATGATTACTTACCGCCGTTGAAGAAATATCTGCGGCAATCGCCAATTCACTTGCTGTATATGCTCTTCCATCAAGCAAACTCCAAAGCATTTTAGCCCTTGTTGGCTCACAAATTAAACCTGAAATTGAAACAAAGATTTCTTCTACTTCCATAGTTCATTATTAAATGAACTGTAAATGTAATTATTGCTTTTAATTTGCAAAAAAAAATAAAATGAAGGACTTAGAAATTATCTTAAAAAACAAAGTTGGCTCATTAGCTTTGATGGGGGAAACTTTGGGCAAAAACAAAATTAGCCTTGAAGGTGGCGGTGTATTTCAAAATGGGAAATTTTCAATTGCTCATTTTTTAGTGGAAGAACCGGAAAGAGCTAAAGTGGTTTTAGAAGAAGTTGGAATGGAAGTGTTAAAAATAAATGAGGTAATTATTCAAAAACTTCGTCAGGATGTTTCGGGGCAATTAGGAATGTTTTGCAGAAAACTGGCTGATGCAAACGTGAATGTTTTAGTGCAATATAGCGACCATTCTAATCAGCTAATTGTTGTAGTTGACAATTATGAAAAAGGAAAGAAAGTATCAGAAGAATGGATGAAAGAATGGTGGTAATTAAGAGCTTGTTTAAATTTCATTTTGAAAAAACTTATAATGCTTCTTTTATGCCCATAAAATCTGTGCCTGTATTTTGTACCGATAAAAGAAGCATGTAGCCTTGGTGTTTTTTACCAGGTAAAAGAAGCATAGAAAATAAATGGAATAAAATTTAAACAGGCTTTAAGTAAAAAATTAAATTATTATGAAAGGGCAGCACAATTATAACCTCACAGTAAAATGGACAGGTAACAAAGGAACAGGCACTTCTAATTACAGAGGATTTGAAAGAAGCCATTCTATTATTATTAACAACAAAACTGAAATTTTAGGCTCATCTGACCCAGCATTTCTTGGCGACAAAACAAAACACAATCCAGAAGATTTATTAGTTGCCTCACTTTCATCTTGCCATATGCTTTGGTATTTGCATTTATGTGCAGAAGCAAAAGTAATCGTAGTTGATTATGTGGATAATGCAACAGGTGTTATGGTGGAAACTTCAAATGGTGATGGACAATTTACAGAAGTTACTTTAAATCCAATTGTAACCGTAACAGATATTTCAATGATAGAAAAGGCAAATGAGTTACATAAAAAAGCAAACGAATTGTGCTTTATTGCTAACTCTGTAAATTTCCCGGTTCGACATAATGCCACAAGTAAAATGTTGGACAATTAGCAGGGAAGAACAACGAACCGCTAACAGGGGTTTGCCAAAATACGTGCTGACGTAAGTTATCTTCAACTTTTTGTTCGCTACTGTACTTCATATCCAGCTCAACATTGTCTATTTAGCTTTTTGTTGTTATCTCCATCATCAGTTTTTCAATCAGCATTTGTTCCGGCAAATGGAATACCAATTCCCGTACTTCGGCAAGCCGCCGCCTGTTAGCAGTACTTCGCGTTTTTAGCCCGAAAAAGTTTACTAAAGGGGTTTTTTGTACCAAAAAAAGCAAACACACAAAATGCGTTTAACAAACGGTTTGGCAAAAAACCGGCGGAAAGAGGGTTAGATCAAATTTTGTTTTGCTGTTTTGCTTCGGTTCCGGCTGACGGATTAAAATTTAGCCGGTAAAAGAAGCATCAACATTTGACTATAAATTTAACTTTGGTTTCGGCTGACGGGTTTCAAATATCGGTTCTTCGCCACGCCGCCGGCCTTGTGTGTTACTTTACAAACTAAATTATGAGCAATCATTTTGGAAATGTTGACAATGTTATATTGAAGGACTATGATGAGTCTTACTTTGAGCAATTTAAAGTTGAAAAAGAATTACTCCTTAATTTATTTGGAGAAGATATCATTTCAATTGAACATGTGGGAAGCACTGCAATTACTAATATCAAGAGTAAACCGATAATTGATATTGCAATCTTGCTAAAAAGCTTTCCCTTAACAATTACCTCAATAGAAGAGTTACAAAAGATAAATTATGTATATTGGTGTACCAATCCAAATTTACATCATCAATTCTTTTTTAAAGGTTTGCCCAGGACACATCACCTTCATTTTTATCCATTAGGCTATCACAAATATGAAGACCAAATTATATTTAGGAACTTCCTGCCTAATAATGATGATAAAGCAAAGGAATATGAATGCTTAAAAATTGAGTTAGCGCATCTCTATAAAGATGATAGGGAAAAATATTCAGAAATGAAAGCAGATTTTGTGGAGTCAGTTCTAAATGGCTTTAAAGAGAAAACAACACACAACATTTGCTTGCCAAAATAGCGGCTGAGGGAAGCCAGTCAGCAGCAGAAATTCTATTGAACGATATAACTATATTTGACCTGACGAAACGCTATTGCCGCTACTTCGGCAAGCCGTAATCCGCTTTAATTATACAAACAACATCGAATGGCGACATACATTTCAATATTAAGGGGAATCAACGTAAGCGGACATAAACCTATTAAAATGGACACTTTACGGAAGTCTTATGAAAACTTGGGATTTCATAAAATAACGACTTATGTGCAAAGCGGAAACGTTATTTTTACGGCTAAAGATGTTGAACTTAACGAATTGGGAGAGAAAATATCACGACAAATTAAACAAGATTTTGGTTTTGAAGTGCCTGTAATCGTATTGTTTATTGACAAACTGAAACAAATAATTAACAGCAATCCGTTTCTAAGCCATCCTGACAAAGAACAAACTTTTTTACACATCACTTTCCTATCTTCAAAACCCGATAAATATGATTACAAGACAATAGAAGATAAAAAACAGAACGGTGAAGAAATATTTGTTGCTGACAATGCCGTTTACTTGTATTGCCCTAATGGATATGGGAAATCAAAATTGAGCAACAGTTTTTTAGAAACGAAACTCAAAGTAGGAGCGACAACAAGAAATTGGAAAACAACAAATGAACTTTTAAAAATAGCACAACAAACAACTTAAAAAGATGAACAAAGAATTAACAGCAACATAAAGCATTGAAATAAATGCTGCCAAAGAAAAGGTTTGGGACGCTTTGACAAATCCCGAAAAAATAAAAGTCTATCTTTTCGGGACAGATACTTTGACCAATTGGAAAGCAGGAAGTGAAATCATTTTTCAGGGAGAATATCAGGGACAACAATACAAAGACAAAGGAACAATCGTTGATATCAAAAAAGACGAACTTTTGCAATATACTTATTGGAGTGGCTTTACCGGACTTGAAGACAAGCCCGAAAACTATTCTTTGGTAACATACAAACTTGTCTCTGTAAGTGGCAAGACTGTTCTGACATTGACACAAGCAGGGTTTTCAAACGAACAAGCTCAACAACACTCGCAGACTTCTTGGGCAAATGTCTTGCAACAGATAAAACAAATGACAGAATAATAACTACAGCTAACAGCGGTTTTGCAATAGCGGGGGCATGCGTTCTTCGTTTGACAGTAGGTGGGTAACTGAACATTTATGCTTCGTATCAACTGTTGTGCTGAAAATCCCTGCCATCGCAAAGCCTTGAACGTTGGCGGTCATTGAACAGACATCGCAAAAGAGTAACAACAGAATTATCACGATGCAGAATAGACAAGTAAAACTTAGGCAAACCGAAAAATCCGACTTAGAATTTTTCTTTCAATTTCAACTTGACAAACAGGCTAATTACTTAGCTGCATTTACTTCAAAAGACCACACCAACAAAGAAGCATATTTTGAAAAATTTACAAAACTTCTGAATGACCCAACAATAAATATGCAGACAATTTTAGTTGACGAAACTATCGCAGGCAGTATTGCAAAATTTGAAATGGAAGGTGATACTGAAATTACTTATTGGATAGACAGAAACTTTTGGGGAAAAGGAATTGCGACGACAGCGCTTAAAAACTTTCTAACCATTGAAAACACAAGACCTATTTTTGGACGAGTTGCGTTTGACAATTTAGGTTCGCAGAAAGTTTTAGAAAAATGTGGTTTTGTAAAAATCGGCACGGACAAAGGTTTTGCAAATGCACGACAAACAGAGATAGAAGAATTTATTTACAACCTGACATAGGAATTGACAAAACAACGAACCGCCAACAAGTGCATTTGCAATAGCATGGCTGACGGAACAAACTTGAACTGCAAATCATTTATCAGCTTTTGTTCCAGCAGACATTACGCTATTCAGCATTAGTCGTTATCTTCAACTTTAGTTTTTCAATTAAGCATTTGTTCCGACTGACAGTTCGCTATTGCCATGCCATCGCAAATGCTTCAACGTTAACCGCAATTTGCGTTTCCGCCCGGACTAATTCTTTAAATTTTTTTTTGTCCCAAAAAAGCAAAAACACAAAAAGCGTTCAACATCGGTTTGGCAAAAAACCGGCTGAAGGGTTTTAATCAGCTTTTGTTTTGCTATTTTGCCCCGGTTTCTGCCGACAGACCAAAATTTAGCCGATAAAAGAAGCATCAACATTTGATTATAAATTTAACTTTGGTTCGAGCGGAAGGATTTCAAATTCCAGTTCTTCGCCAAGCCGCCGCCCGTTAGCAGCAAGGCTAAACGACCCCAACCAGACACTTTGCAAGTCATAGGGGACTGTTCTCTACAGGAACAATACTTAGTTAGAAAACTTTTGATCAAAAATTAATCAGCAATAAAAATGAAAATAGCGTTAATCACAGGTGCAAACAAAGGAATAGGTTTTGAAACAGCTAAACAATTAGCCAAACTTGGTTACTTCGTTTACATTGGAAGTCGCAATAAAGCTAAGGGACTTGAAGCAATAGAAAAGCTGAAAGCATTAGAACTAAACAATGTGGATTGTATTGAAATAGATGTAACGGACATCAATTCAATAAAATCAGCAAGACAAGAGTTAGAAACTAAAACACAACAATTAGATATTTTAATAAATAATGCAGGTATTGCCGGAGTTCAGCCTCAAAACATATCTACAGGCGAAATTGAAAATTTGCGAAAAGTATTTGAAACTAATTTTTTTGGTGCAGTACAAGCAACACAACAATTTATTAGTCTTTTGAAAAAATCAAACGAGCCAAGAATAGTAAACGTTTCAAGTAACTTAGCATCCTTGTCATTTCATAGTATTAGCCAAAATCCCAATCAAGCAATTTATGATGCCTATAGTTGTTCCAAAGCCGCGCTGAATGCTTTTACCGTACTGTTGACAAAAGAATTCAGAAACACAAATTTCAAAATTAACAGTGTTGCGCCGGGCTATACGGCAACAGATTTGAACCAATTTAAAGGAACACAGACAGTAGAACAAGCTGCAGAAACAATTATAAAATATGCGACTTTAGACAATGACGGACCATCAGGAAAATATTTCAACAAAGAAGGTGAAATAGCTTGGTAACAAATGACAAAAAGCCCATGCTGCTAACAGGTGCTTGGCAAAAAAGCGGGTTAAGTGCTTAAATGAAGTTTTGTGATTCGTATCAAGTTCAGTGCTGGCATACAGTTTTGTGCTTCGAAATCCGCTTCTTCGCCAAGCGCCAAAACGTTAACCGGCACTTCGCGTTTTTGCCCGAAAAAGTTTGTTAAAGATTTTTTTGTGCCAAAAAAGCAAAAACACGAAATGCGTTTAACAAACGGTTTGGCAAAAAACCGACGGACAGTTTATAATTCAACTTGTGTTTGGCTATTTTGCTTCGGTTCCGGCCGAAGGATCAAAATTTAGCCGGTAAAAACAGCATGAACATTGGGACATTAATTTAACTTTGGTTCCGGTAGACGGGTTTCAAATATCGGTTCTTCGCCAAGCCGCGGCCGTTAGCGGTAATTAGAAAACGACTATGCAGACAAATCTACTTTGGACAGGACGAGAATACTACTCATTAGAAAACTGTTTGGTGGACACCAAAGCAACAGGTTCGGAAATAACTTCAACTATAATTGGTTGGTATGAGAAGAAAATCTATAAGGTAGCGTACCGAATTAAAACGAATCAAAATTGGGAAACCATTTTTTTCGAAATTAATTGCCAGCACAGCGACCAGGCTCAATTAATAAGATTTGAAGGTGATGGAAAAGGTAATTGGGTGAGTGATGGTAAAAAAGCTGACCAATTCCGTGGGTGCATTGACGTTGATATACCCTTGACACCTTTCACTAACACGTTGGCAATACGCAGACTTAAGTTAAGTCAAAACCAAGCACAAGAAACTCAGGTAATTTATTGCGACCTTTTTGAACAGCAAATAAAGCCTGTTCGACAGAGATACACCTGTCTGTCTAACTTCGAATATCATTACGAAAATGTGCCTAATAACTTTGAAGCAACAATACAGGTTGACGAATCAGGACTGGTGGTTGATTACCCGCTATTATTTATAAGAAAAGCAGCGTTGAAGACTAACTACCGCTAACATGGTATTGCCAAAAGCGGGGCTGACGCAATACTATTGGGCTGACAGAAGTAATTCAACATTTGTAGTTCTATTGAGCGGTAGTGCTGAAATTCCCCGCCTTCGGCAATACCTGAACCGTTAACCGTCATTGTACAGCGACACTCACCGAGCAAGCAATCCATAGAAACTTTTATGTTAATTTGAAAAAAATTGAAAAAAATTTGTGAAACCGAAGAGTTGCACGTATGTTTGCAACCGATTAGTTTCATAACAGAAACTCAAAACAAATGAGACGAGACATCTTTCAAGCAATAGCAGACCCGACAAGGCGGGCAATAATAGCCTTAATTGCATTACAGGCAATGACACCTAATGCCATTGCCGAGAACTTTAATACGACAAGACAAGCTATCTCAAAACACCTTCGCATTTTAACAGAATGTGAATTGGTAAAACAGAAACAACAGGGGAGAGAAATTTATTACTCACTTGAAATTGAAAAGATGAAAGAGATTGACAAATGGCTTAACCAATATAGGAAGATTTGGGAAACCCGATTCAATCAACTCGACAATGTATTATCAACAATTAAAAAATAGAAAAAATGAAAAACGATTTGGTATTTGATTTTACCGTTGACAAAGCAGCAAAAACGGTATTTATAGAAAGAGAATTTGCAGCCGAACTTTCATTGGTTTGGGATGCTTTCACAACAGCGGAGATACTTGACCAATGGGTTGCACCTGCTCCCCATGTATCAAAAACAAAGTATATGAACTTTGAAGTGGGTGGTAAAAGATTTTACGCTATGGTAAGACCCGATGGACAAGAGGGCTGGGTAATTCAAAAATATACTTCCATTAGTCCAAAAACCAATTTCAAAATGTGGAATGCTTTTGCCGACAAAGACGAAAATCCTGAACTCCCGGGCTCAGATTGGGATTACACATTCAGCGAACAAAACGGTATTACAAAAGTGAGTATTACTGTTTACAATGAATCTTTCGAACGCATGGAAAGGGAGCTGCTTAAAGGCTTCCAGCAAGGATTTACTACGTGCTTAAATCAATTGGACGAGCTATTAATCACCTTAAAAAACGAATAAAAATGAAAACAAAAAACAACAATATATGAGAAAATTAATTGCAGCAATCAATATGACACTTGACGGGTTTTGCGATCATACGGTATTACTGCCAGATGAAGAAATACATCAACATTATACGGAACTATTAAGTGACGCAGATGCGATTCTATACGGCAGAGTAACATATCAACTTATGGAATATTGGCAAACTCTGGTAAAAAACCCTTCAGGTGAAAAATCAATGGACGACTTTGCTATGGCTATAGACAAAATTCCAAAAATTGTCTTTTCACATAAACTGAAAAATGCAGAATGGGACAGTGCTAAATTGTCAAATCAATCTATTGAAGAAGAAGTTTTAGAACTCAAACAACAATCGGGTAAAGACATTTTAGTTGGCAGTCGGAGTTTAATTATACAGCTAATGAAACTTAATTTGATTGAGGAATACCAACTTTGTGTTCACCCTGTTGTTGCAGGAAGCGGTTTGCCATTATTTGAAAATATAAACGACAGGACTATTCTTAAACTCATAAAGACTAAAACCTTTAGTGGTGGTGCAGTAACGCTTTACTATGAACCGACAAACGGAAAAACAACGAACGGCTAACAAGGTATTGCCAAAAGCGGGGGTGACGGACTTCTATGACACTTCTGTGCTTGACCGAACTTTAGTTTTTTAAATTAACAGTAGTGCTGAAACGCCCCGCCTTCGGCAATACCCGAACCGTTAGCGGTCATTGTAAAGCGACACCCTACGAACTTGAAACACCTTTAAATAATATAATGGAAAATAAACCGAACAGAAACATTTGGATTGATTATTTAAGGTCGGCAATCACGGTTTTGGTAGTGGCTCATCATTCCGCATTGGCATATACTACTTGGGCAAATTTTGATAAAGTTGCCTATATCCGTTCAACCCACGCAGTTGTGGACACAAAAAGATGGATTGGACTTGATGTTTTTGTTAACTTTAATGACGTATTCTTTATGTCGCTGATGTTCCTAATCGGTGGACTTTTCCTTACTAAAAGCATTAAGAAAAAAGGCACAGTATCTTTTATCAAAGACAGAGTTTACAGACTTTTAATTCCTTTTCTCATTCTCGGAACGATTTTCATGTTAATCGCTTACTTTCCCGCTTACTATATTGCACATAATAGTATCAATATTGTTGACTACTTAAAAGATTTTTTTGTAGTCGAACAATGGCCTGTTGGACCGCCGTGGTTTCTTTGGGTATTGTTTCTCTTTAATTTAGTATTTGCTATATTCTATACAATTGCCAAGACTATAAAGACAAAATTTGGTTTCGTTTACTTTCAAAATAAACCGGCTTTATTTTGTATTGTTTTGTTCGCTTTTACCTGGCTGTTATATGTTCCTGTTTCCTATAATATTGGCGCAAGTAATTGGACAGGTTTTTATCCTTTCGATCTTCAATTAAATAGGATTCTTTTATATTTTGGCTATTTTTTGGTTGGCGTGCTTATAGGCAATTCTGACTTTAATAATGGTTTATTATCTGTAAATTCTGCAATTGCCAAAAGTTGGTGGCTCTGGGTTTTGCTTATAGTTATCGTATTTACAGGCTTAACGATCATACCAAAGTATTTAGGGCAGATGGTCAGCTCTCAAACGTTAACAGCATTTAGTTCATCGATGATTTATTACACTATTTATGCTGCCTCCTGCACATTAAGTTGTATCGCTTTTATTTCAGCCTTTCGAACCAAAATTAAAACAGAAAGAGTATGGTGGAATTCACTGTCCGAAAATGCTTATTTGATTTATTTAACTCATTTTGTATTTATTACCTGGACGCAATTTTTTCTTCTACGATTTGATATTCCTGCTTTTTTTAAGTTTAGTATCACGTTTATTATTACTATTGGTCTCAGTTGGTGGACAAGTATATTATTGAGAAAGTTCAGCCTAATCAATAAATACTTATAACTACCGAAAAAGAACAACGAACCGCTAACAAGTGTATTGCCAAAATGTAGGCTGACGGAAACCGTGTTTCAATTTTTTTTTCAATTAAGCAGCAGCTCCGGCAGGACATCAATAAATTTAGCAATGGTGCAAATCATCAACTTTTAAATATAAATTTGGTTTCAGTTGCCGGGCTTGACGGAATTCTATTCCCTGCACTTCGGCAATACTTGAACGTTAGCGGTCATTGTAACGAACGACACCGACAATAAAAATGACGATAATAAAGACGACACTTCCGACAAATTCCAAGCTGAATACTATTCATAAAAAATATGACTACGTTGACAGCTTTCACGGTGTCCTAAATGACGATAAGAATGAATTCACTTCGGTTGACATTGGGAAAGCATTTTTTTCAAGTGGACCAAAATGGGTTGGAAAATTATTTATATTAAGAAATAAAATTGTGTCCATATTTGGACTAAAAACTTCGGGTAATATTACCAACAGAGAAAGACAACTTGAAAACTTCAAATGTGAGCCAGGCGAACAACTCGGACTATTCAAAGTGTTTGCCAAAACTGAAAACGAAGTCATTTTAGGAGAAGATGACAAACATTTGAATTTTAGAGTTTCATTATTTTTAGAACATCAAATAAACCGAACAAATAAGAAAGACCTAATAATTTCAACAACGGTAGAGTTCAATAACTGGTTTGGACGATTATATTTTTTGCCTGTTCGACCTTTCCATAAACTAATTGTTCCAACAATGTTGAAAGGAATTATTAAAGAATTAGAAAAACGGAATGTATAACTTGACAAAAGAAAAACAACGAACCGCTAACATCGGTTTGGCAATATGGTGGCTGACGTGCTTCTACGAAACATTTGTGCAAGGTTCAGCATTTGTGCTTTGTATGACCTTTTGTGCTAAAAATCCGCCACATCGCCAACTTGAACGTTGGCGGTAATTTTTAATGAACAAACGACTAATAAATAACATTAAGTCAATAATAGATTTGACTGAAGAGGAAACCAGTATGTTAATGAATTACTGGGCGGGAAAAAAATTGAAAAAAAATGAATTTCTTTTTCAGAATGGAGAAGTATGCAGATATGATAATTTTGTTATTTCTGGAGCATTAAAAGCTTTCTACATTCATCCAGAAACCGGAAAAGAAGAAATATTATACTTTGCTGTAGAAGATTGGTGGATAACAGATTTAGACAGCTTTTCCAATCAAAAACCTTCGATTTATAACATTCAAGCATTAGAAGATTCTTCTATTCTCCAAATACATTATCAGTCTTTTGAAAAAATGCTTGTCAAAATCCCTAAACTGGAACGATATTTCAGGATTATATTACAAGGTTATACTGCTTCTATTCAAAAAAGAATCATTCTTTCAAATGCTTATGATTCTGAGTACGCATACTGGGATTTTGCTGACAAATATCCAAAAATTATTCAAAAAATCCCCCAATATCTTATTGCTTCCTATTTAGGAATAACACCCGAATTCCTAAGTCGAATCAGGGCAAAAAAAATTAAACCTATAATTTCTTAAACTACATCAAGAAATTCCACAATATTTGAAAAGACCTTTGCTTAAACTAATAGAATTAAGCAATGAAACAAGTTCTTATTATCAATGCAAGCCCGAGAAATAAAAAATCACACAGTAAAAAACTTACCCAACGATTCGTAAATAACTGGGAAGAAAAATACCCTGATGATGCTTTTATTTACAGAGAAGTAGGATTAAATATTATTCCTCCTATTGACGAAAAATGGATTGCTTCTGCTTTTATCGAACCAAAAGACCGGACAAAAGAAAATCAACAAAATTTGGCGTTGAGCAATATTCTAGTGGAAGAATTACAAAAAAGTGATATTTATGTCATAGGAACACCTATGTATAATTGGTCTATCCCTAGTGGATTAAAGGCATATATCGACCAAATTATGAGAATCAATGAAACTTGGAAATTTCCATCAGGAAAACCTGATGGAAACTACATCGGACTACTCGAGAATAAGAAACTATTTATTCTATCAAGCAGAGGAGACAGTGGTTATAATAAAGGTGAAAAAAACGAGCATATGAACTATCAAACAACCTACTTAAAATTCATATTTAGTATTATGGGAGTAAAAGACATTGAAATTATTTCTCTTGATAATGAAGAATATGGAGGAGAATTGTTTTCTAATTCTCAACGAAAAATATACGAGAAAATAGGACTCATCAAGTAAAAACTACCGCCAACATTGGGTTTTGTGCAAGCGGGGCGGACGGAATAACAATCATCTTCAAATCGTTATTGTGCATCATCTTGGCGAGACGGAATTCTGTTGGGCTTTTGGTTGTTAACTTGTACTTTTATTTTTTAATTGGGCTTCAGTTCCGGACTGGACAAACTATAATTCCCCCGCCTGCACAAATCCCTGGACGTTAGCGGTCATTGTAAACCGACCTCAACATCAGACAATCGTGACAGAACAACTTAAATACGTACTTAAGAGCCTGACTAACTTTGACGACCAAGAACTGAACCAAATCGTTGGTTTGTTCAAACCAAAATCAGTAAAGAAAAACGACATTTTACTGCGCGAAAGAAGTGTTTGCCAAGAGTTTTATTATGTTCATAAAGGTTGTATCCGCACTTTTTTTATTGACAAAAACGGACACGAAAAACAAGGTACGTAATGCTTGATTATCACATAGGAACAGCGTTAACAAGTTTCATTTATCAAAAACCATCTGTTGAATTTATCGAAGTACTTGAAGATACAGAACTTTTGACAATGAGTTACACTGACTTTTACCGTCTAAATGAAGTGATGGACAATTGGAAAATATTCTATCAAAGAATTTTGGAAATGGCTTATTCATTTCAAAACAGGAAAATTGAACAGTTGGTAACTTTAACTGCCAAACAACGCTACGACAATGTTTTGCAAGAAAACCCTGCTTTACTTCAACGCCTTTCAAACAGAGTATTGGCTTCGTTTCTTGATATACGGGAAGAAACACTAAGCCGTATTAAATCACAATAAGATGTTTTTGACCTAAGTCAAAGTACAATCAAATTTGTATTACCAACTTTGCGGAAACAAAAAATAAATAAGATGAAAGAATTCGTTTTGATTTTCCGTATGAACATAACAAACAAAGAAGCCCAGCCAACTAAAGAGCAAATGGCCATTTATATGCAACAATGGATGAAATGGATAAACGGGATCGCCAAGAACGAACAACTTGCGGACGGTGGAAATCACTTTTCAAGACAAGGACGGGTTTTGAAACCCCAAAATCAGATTATTGACACACCCTATATTGCCGATAATAATTCTGTTGTAGGTTATATAATTATTTTAGCAGACAATATTGAAGGAGCGACAGAAATTGCTCAAAAATGCCCGATACTAAATGGCGAAAATACAAGCGTAGAAATTCGAGAAGTGGCAATACCAGGAGAATAAACAACGAACCGCTAACATGGTATTTCTGCAATAGCGGCAGAAGAATATGTGTTGAGCAATTGGAATACTATTGCACATTTGTACTAAATTTAAGTTGACGTAAAATGGACTTCCGCTACTGCAGAAATACCCGAAACGATGAAAAACAAGATCTGCTTCGGTTTAAAGTAAAACCAGCAAAGCTGGCCACTAAGGTTGAAACCTTAACCATTCAATTTGCCGACGTTCACCAAGAAGATTGCCTGCTTCAGATACTATGGGAAAACACAGGCATAACCCTCCATTTAAAAACCAACGTAGATAACCGTATAATGTCCAATATACAGGAGGCGATGAAAGGCGAAAAGAAACCTTATTACATGTCAGCCATTTGGTATTATAATCATAACAAAAACCTTGACCAGGCACTTGACTGGATGCAGGAAGCAAATAAAGCACAGCCGCAGGCATATAACGTAAAATATTGGTTAGCAAGGTTACAGCTAAAAACAGGAGATAAAAAATCGGCGATTATTTCTGCTAACGAGAGGCTTAGGCTGGCTTCTGCAAAAAATAATGCGGAATACATCCGTATGAACAAAGAAGTACTGCACGATGCTGGTGTGAACTAATGTTAATTTTCAAAAAGTCCTTTCATTCTTACGTGCTAAACAACTTTTATGAAAATAACGTAGCTGCGATGCCAGTACTTTATAAGATTGCTTAGCCTGGTTCCCTTCCTTCAATAAATAGCAAATAGTCTTTAAATTGAAGAAAGCAAATAAACTGTTTAAAATAAAGCTAAAAAGGTTGAATTTATTTTTAAAGGAGTGAAATAAAGTTAAAATTTGAGGTATAATTGCTATGGTATCTTGAGGCCATTTGCTTTTCTCTAAGAATAAATCATTCAATAATAATTTTAGCGCCTGTATAAATTTTGTTCAAATTATTTTCTATGCTTCTTTTATCACCTAAAAACTATCAAATTTTCTTGCTTATTGTATCCGTATAAAATTCAAACACCAAATTTATAGGTATAAAAGAAGCATTATAATTATTAATCCTGAACTTGTTGCAGGATCTGTTATCAATGTAAACAGTCCCTAAACGCAAGTATTCAAATGATACTTTATGATAAATGCAATACCTAAGCCTGCAATTTTCTATTATGGATAAAAATTCAACACAAGCAAACTTAAAACGGATAAGCAGCATAGATGTAACCCGAGGGCTGGTGATGGTCATTATGGCCCTTGACCATGTGCGCGACTTTATGCATGTAACTTCTTTATACCAGGACCCGACTGATTTACGTACAACCACAGTAGCTTTGTTTATAACCCGGTGGATTACGCATTTATGTGCACCTACATTTGTGTTCCTGTCCGGCGTTTCTGCTTATATATCTTTTAATAAGTCTGGCCAACCAACTCAGAACAGGTGGTTTTTGTTTAGACGTGGAATATGGTTGATCGTGCTCGACTTAACGGTGATTAACTTCGCCCTTTGGTTTGATATTCATTTCCGATTGCTTATTATGGAAGTTGTTTGTGCTATTGGTTTCGGTTTTATGATGCTTTCACTCATGTTAAAAATGAATTCCAGAAGGATAGCCCTCATTGGGATGATCATCATTTTTGGCCATAATTTATTGCAGAATGTTTCTTTTAAAGAACATCCGGTACTGAATTTTATTTTCTCGGTACTTTTTCGTCAGAACGTTTTTATGGCAACACCCAACTTTGCGTTTATTACCGGTTATCCGCTTGTGCCATGGCTGGGGATTTTGTTGGTTGGCTTTGGTTCCGGTGTGTTATTTAAGCAGCCTGTTGAAATCAGGAAGAGAAGGTTTTTACAGTTGGGTGCTGCCGCCATTACCTTATTTGTAATGCTGCGCCTGATGAACGTTTATGGAGATCCTTTAAGGTGGGCCGTCCGGAAAAATGCCATCTTCACATTTTTGTCTTTTATTAATGTAACTAAATACCCGCCATCCTTGCTTTTTAGCCTGTTAATGCTGGGTATCATGTTTTTGGTATTATGGATTTCAGAAGGGCTTAAGAACAAGGTTACAGATGTGCTCTCCGTTTATGGAAAAGTTCCTTTGTTCTACTTCGTTATCCATTTATACTTGATCCATTTGCTGATGCTGGGCATGGTTTTCTTGCAGGGGTTTAACGTGCAGGACCTGCATTTCGGAATATTTAGCAATGGAAGGCCAAAAGGGTCCGGGGTGGAACTATGGCTTATTTACATAATCTGGATAGGAGTGGTTCTTTCCTTATATCCTTTGTGCAAATGGTATGGTAAATACAAAGCAAATCATAAGGATAATGTATGGCTGCGCTATTTGTAAAAAGATAATCAATAACCCTGTTTGTGGTAAAGATTTCATTATTAGTTTTGAAGATGCTAACCATTCTTTTAAAAATAGCCTTGTCTTAATTACAATATTTCGTATGCTATGATTTATATGTCAAATCCATTCTACATTATAAGAAACATACCATGAAAGTCAAACGAATTGTTGCAGATATCAATACGCCGGATATTGCCGGGGCCAAAAGGTTCTATCAGGATGTGCTGGGCCTTCAATTATTAATGGATCATGGCTGGATTGCAACTTATGGTTCCGATGAGAAAATGGCAGTTCAGATAAGTTTTGCTTCTCAAGGTGGCTCCGAAATGCCTGCTCCTGATCTGTCGATCGAAGTAGATGATCTTAATGCAGCACTGGACGGGATGAAAAATGCTGGGTTTTCAATAGAATACGGACCAACAATTGAGCCTTGGGGCGTACGCCGTTTTTTTGTACGTGATCCGTTTAACAAGCTTGTAAACATCCTGGAACATCAATAATACATTTTTACATTTCCGTATCTATAATAGCTTCAACTAAGCTGTTTAGCATTTTTGATTTTGATACTCCTTCAAATTTTATCTGTTGTTATCATGCTTCTTTTATGCCATAAAAATCAGTAAGCTTCTTTATTTTTTAAAAATGAAAGACATAACACTACTTTATTAGTGCTAAAAGAAGCATTTTGATCTTACAAATTAAATCCTAAGCAAGTTCAACTACTATAAACGATTCAAAGCTAAAACAAAACCACCATTACATGCAATTTGATCCTGATAACAATATAGTTAAGCTCTGTGCTAAGGGTATGAGTATGGAAGGCGAAGGAAAAAAAGAAGAAGCATTCAGGCTTTTTCAATTGGCCTGGGACCAAGCCTCAAATGATCTGGAGAAATTTACAGCAGCTCATTACGTTGCCCGGCACCAGGTGAGCGTGGAGGACAAATTAAAGTGGGATGAAAAGGCTTTAAATTCAGCATTAAAAATAGATGACGATCGCATTAAAGGAAGTTATCCATCTCTTTATCTGAATATCGCTAAGTGTTATGAAGACTTGGGATTATTTAATAAAGCCAAAGAAAATTATGAATTGGCACGCTCGTTCGTTGATTATTTAACCGACGATGGTTATGCTAAAATGATCAAATCCGGCATTGCTAATGGTATAGAACGAGTGGAATTCAAGGTGTTTAAATTGCCAGTATGAGTTTTAAGTAAATTGTATTTGCGTAAAATACATACACACCTTTTGTATAAGAGCCTGTTTAAAATTATAAAAACAATCCGTCGAATATGAAAAACCAGTTTCGTCTATTGAGACATGCCACATTACTGATCAGAATGAATCAATTGAATATCCTTGTTGATCCGATGCTTTCTCCTAAAGATGCATTAGACCCCGTACCGAATGCAGCAAATAACAATCGGATACCCATGGTAGATCTGCCTGTTAATGAGGCCGAATTGCACAATTTACTTCAGGATATTGATGCGGTTATTATCACGCATACACATCGTGATCACTGGGATGTGGCAGCACAAACAATTTTAAATAAGAAAATAACCGTTTTTTGTCAGCCTTCAGATATAGAAAAGATCAAAAGCCAGGGATTTATGAACGTAATAACGGTGGACAGTCAAGTTAGTTTCAAGGGGCTCACAATTATCCGTACCGGTGGGCATCATGGTACTGGTGAGATTGAAAAGAAGATGGGAGAGGTGTCTGGTTTTGTGATTAAGGATTTGAACGAAACAGTCTATATTGCTGGTGATACCATTTGGTGTCCGGAGGTAAAACTCGCACTTTTGAAATACCAGCCTTCTCTGACTATTTTGAATTCTGGGGCTCCAAAATACCTTACCAGTGGGCCAATTACTATGACTGCAGAAGACGTTATTCAGGTATGCCGTACACTTCCTTCTACTAAGGTGGTGGCAGTTCACATGGAAACCATTAATCATTGTACCTTAAACAGGGCTGGTTTACAGGCTGCACTGGTAACTGCCAACTTGTTAGGTTCCGTTGGCATTCCTGCAGACGGAGATTATTTCGAATAAATTTTATCTGTTGTTATCATGCTTCTTTTATGCCATAAAAATCAGTAAGCTTCTTTATTTTAAAAAAATGAAAGACATAACACTAATTTATTAGTGCTAAAAGAAGCATTTTGATCTTACACAAATTAAATCCCAAACAAGTTCAACTACTATAAACGATTCAAGGCTAAAACAAAACCACCATTACATGCAATTTGATCCTGATAACAATATAGTTAAGCTCTGTGCTAAGGGTATGAGTATGGAAGGCGAAGGAAAAAAATATCTCTTCTTATTGGAGGTTTTGCTGTGGGAATATTCGGCTTTAGTCACGGCTATGTCCACGGAACAGATATACCTCACATTTCGGATGTATGGGAATACATAATAGGTTTTACTATAACTACTTTGGGACTGCATGTTATAAGGGCAGTAGGTGGATTGTTGATTTTAGAAGAAAAAAGTGGGCGTAAACACTTACGCGCATTAGGTGCTGTTACTTCTTTTATTGGTATTTACTTATTGCTTAGATTAAAGAGTGAACCTTTGGGAATGGGAATACTTGCGATGTGATAAATTTTGCTAATAAGTTCACTATAAAAGCTTGATCTATTTTAATAATGTAATCAGCGTCTCTTAATCCAAATCTTTAGCAAGATTCAGGTTGTGCAGCCTCGTAAGCCAATCTATTTTTACAATGTTTCAAAGCTATATATAATGGATAATACTATTAACTATTACAGAATTGAAAAGGCAATCGGCTACCTGAGTGACAGCTTCAGGCTACAGCCCGATCTAGACGAAATCGCAGAAAAAGTACATCTTAGCCCTTTTCACTTCCAAAAGATTTTTCTTGACTGGTGGGCATCACCCCGAAGAAATTTCTTCAATACCTGACACTTGAACATTTGAAAAGTAAAATACACGAGGCACAGAATATTATTGAAGCAGCAGATCTGGCAGGATTGTCTAGTCAATCCAGGGTATACGATTTATTTGTTAATATAGAAGGAGTAAGTCCGCAACAATATAAAACGGGAGGGCTTGGTCTGGAAATCTTTTATGGTTATCATGCTTCTCACTTTGGCATATGCTTCATAGCTGCGGCTGCGAGAGGCATCTGTGATATTCATTTTATAGATGAGGAAAAAACCCGGGATGAGTATGAACGTTTTTCTCAAAAATGGAATTTCGCCACACTCATACATAAACCGGATTATACACAGAGTTATATGCAAAGGATATTTAAACCAGTTCAGGTCAGTACGGATAAACTTAACCTTCTGGTTCAGGGTAACACCTTTCAAATTAAAGTTTGGGAAGCATTGGTAAAAATTCCTTTTGGCTCTGTACACTCTTATCAGGAGGTAGCTAATTCGATAGGTCATCCTGATAGCATCCGCTCTGTAGCCACTGCTGCAGGTAAGAATCGAATATTATATCTTATACCCTGTCACCGTATTATAAATAAAAATGGTACGGTAGGAAATTTTCACTGGGGCAGAGCCCTAAAAAAACAATGATAGCCTGGGAAA
>JAABUT010000413.1_pt1 | contig 71316 bp, 81 predicted proteins | sample 5559281 | NCBI WGS metagenome assembly JAABUT01 (sample SAMN10711880, study PRJNA513359) | rock metagenome | isolation source: Antarctica rocks | place: Antarctica: Victoria Land, Ricker Hills nord | collected 2016-01-04 | reverse complement strand
CTAGGTTGAAAACTGGGCGGATGACCTGTGGGTCGGAGTGAAAGGCTAATCAAGCTCAGTGATATCTGGTTCTCTCCGAAATATATTTAGGTATAGCCTCGCGTGAATTGCGTCACGGCCGTAGAGCTACTGTTTGGCCTAGGGGCCCTACCAGGTTACCGACGTCAGGCAAACTCCGAAGACCGTCACGTTTACCGCGGGAGTCAGTTGCTGGGGGATAAACTTCAGCGTCAAAAGGGAAACAGCCCAGACCGCCAGCTAAGGTCCCGAAGTACTAGCTAAGTGGGAAACGATGTTGGAATGCCGAGACAACCAGGAGGTTGGCTTAGAGGCAGCCACCCTTGAAAGAGTGCGTAACAGCTCACTGGTCAAGTGTTCCAGCGCGGACAATGTAACGGGGCTCAAGCTAGTCACCGAAGCTGCGGGTGCGGACGGTCCTCGGATCAGCCGCGCGGTAGGAGAGCGTTCCCGTCTCACTTGAAGCGGCGGCGGAAGCCAGCCGTGGATGGGCGGGAAGTGAGAATGCCGGCATGAGTAACGAAAGGGAGGTGAGAATCCTCCCCGCCGATTGCGTAAGGATTCCTGAGTAAAGTTCGTCTGCTCAGGGTTAGTCGGGACCTAAGGCGAGGCCGCAAGGCGTAGTCGATGGTCAACAGGTTGATATTCCTGTACCACGTTGTGTCCGTTTGACCGATGGGGGGACGAGGAAGGCTACGGGATCCCAGGCGATGGTCGTCCTGGGGTAAGCATGTAGGGGTGGTCCCAGTTAAATGCGGGACCGCATAACCCAAGGTGCGACGCCAGCTGGCCCAAGGGCCGGCGAGTCCCCGACGCCAGGCCTCCGAGAAAAGCCTCTAGGGAGGACGCGCGTGCCCGTACCAAAACCGACACAGGTGCGCAAGTAGAGAATACTAAGGTGATCGAGATAACCCTCGTTAAGGAACTCGGCAAAATCGCCCCGTAACTTCGGGATAAGGGGCGCCCTAGTAGGGTGAAGCGCTTCGCGCGTGAAGCCCGAGGGGGCCGCAGTGAATTGGTCCAAGCGACTGTTTACCAAAAACACAGGTCTCTGCTAAGTCGCAAGACGACGTATAGGGGCTGACGCCTGCCCGGTGCCGGAAGGTTACGTGGAGGTGTTAGGGGCAACCCGAAGCACCGAAGCTAAGCCCCGGTAAACGGCGGCCGTAACTATCGACCAGGTAGTTATAAAACCTGGCCAAATGCTGGAACGCCTGGGTATCCCGCACTACTCGTTCTGTCCGACGGGACAGCTACAGTGACAACGTGTCGGGTGCAGGTAATCAGCAGGAAAGGCTCACCATCGATTCGATTCCGGGGACGCTCGGATCCTTCCTCGCCGGGTTCGCGCTGGGAGAAGCCAGCTTTATGGTCGTCTGCCGCCCTCGGGCGGCGACGGCTCGGAGTTGACGACTATCAGCGGCCTTCAACGTCTCGCAGGTGGATCGGGCGCCGCTCGATCTGTCTCGCGATACGCTCGGCTGCGGAACCATGAGGCGCGGCGGCAGCGGCGGCTGGTACTGGGAGGTCAACAAGCTTCCGGACCTGGCTGAGCGCATCGTTCCGTTCTTCGATCGGTTCCGACTCGTCGGCACGAAGGATCAGGACTTCCAGCTCTTTAGGAGCGCCGTGAAGATACTTTCGCGGGGATGCCTGACGGACTCAGATTTTCGCGCGGTCCTTGCTCTCCGGGAACGGATGAACCGCGGCGGAAAGCGACGCTATTCGATGGCGAGAATCCTCAGAGACTATACGCCAGGCCCACTGCCAGAGTAGGCGGCGGGATGAGATAGTCCGATCTCATGGGCGACCATGAGAGCTGGGCAGAAATGATCCAGCCCCCGCGCTACTGCGCGGGAGTAACAACAATGAACGGTCCTAAGGTAGCGAAATTCCTTGTCGGGTAAGTTCCGACCTGCACGAATGGCGTAACGACTTGGACGCTGTCTCAACGAGGGGCTCGGTGAAATTGCAGTCTCGGTGAAGATGCCGAGTACCCGCGGCAAGACGGAAAGACCCCGTGAACCTTTACTACAACTTGGTATTGGAGTTCGGTGCATTTCGCTCAGGATAGGTGGGAGGCTGGGAAGCGCGGGCTGCGGCTTGCGTGGAGCCGCCCTTGAGATACCACCCTTGGTGTAGTGGACCTCTAACGGTGCGCCGTGATCCGGGCGCCGAACAGTGCCAGGCGGGTAGTTTTACTGGGGCGGTCGCCTCCCAAAATGTAACGGAGGCGCGCAAAGGTTCCCTCAGCACGGTCGGAAATCGTGCGTAGAGTGTAAAGGCAGCAAGGGAGCTTGACTGCGAGACCGACAGGTCGAGCAGGTGCGAAAGCAGGCCTTAGTGATCCGGCAGTAGCAAGTGGAAGTGCTGTCGCTCAACGGATAAAAGGTACTCCGGGGATAACAGGCTTATCGAGCCCAAGAGTCCACATCGACGGCTCGGTTTGGCACCTCGATGTCGGCTCGTCGCATCCTGGGGCTGTAGCTGGTCCCAAGGGTTGGGCTGTTCGCCCATTAAAGCGGTACGCGAGCTGGGTTCAGAACGTCGTGAGACAGTTCGGTCCCTATCTGCCGTGGGCGTTGGAGAGTTGAGAGGATCTGTCCCTAGTACGAGAGGACCGGGATGGACGCACCTCTGGTGTATCTGTTGTCCTGCCAAGGGCACTGCAGGTTAGCTACGTGCGGATCGGATAACCGCTGAAGGCATCTAAGCGGGAAGCCGGCCTCGAGATGAGCTCTCCCATCCCCTTGAGGGAGTAAGACCCCTGGTAGACCACCAGGTTGATAGGCCGGATCTGGAAGCGCAGTAATGCGCGTAGGAGACCGGTACTAATGGGTCGAGGGCTTGACGGTTCTTTTTGTTACCCGTCGGTCTCGTTGCTGCTGTGTGGTTCTGAAGGCCCGCGGAGGGCGCGCTCTCGCCATTCTCCGGTGGCCATAGCGAGGGGGAGACACCTCTTCCCATTCCGAACAGAGCCGTTAAGCCCCTCAGCGCCGATGGTACTTGACCTGAAAGGGTCCGGGAGAGTAGGACGCCGCCGGTTCTTTCACATGGGTCGCTCCGCGAGGGGCGGTCCGTTGTCGTCCGCACGTGGCGTCACCGTCGCGGGGTGACGCAGACGCCGTTGGGCGCGGGCGCCGCGCCGGGCCGCCGTTCGGGCGGCGCGGTCCGGGCGGAGCGCCGCAGCGTGTGGCGGTCGGACCCGAGCCCGTTCTCACGCACCTCCCGGACGGGCTCGACCGGCGGCGCCTCGTAGGCGAGGACCACGTCGGCGGCGTCGACGAGGTCGTCGAGCAGACGGCGGAGGCGGGGCGGGAACATGTGTTCGGGAAGGTAAGGTAGCCGCCGGACGGACCGGCGGGGCTGCAACGATTCCTGCATGCCCTCGTCGCTGTCCTCCACATCCTCCGCGTGCGCTAACGGGCAGTGCGACCCACCGGCGCGGGCACGCGTCTGGTGGCGGAGATCCCGTACGGGTCGTGATCGCCGAAGACGAGGCCCTCCTGCGCGAGGGGATCGCGCTCATGCTCCAGCGGGCCGGGATCGACGTGATCGGCGTCACCGCGAGCGCACCGATCTCGTGCGCCTCGCCGACGTGGAAGCTCCCGACGTCGTCATCACCGACATCCGGATGCCGCCCACGCACACCGACGACGGCCTGCGCGCCGCGCTCGCGGTCCGCGCCGCCCGGGCCGAGACCGCCGTGGTCGTCCTCTTTTAGTACATCCAGCGGCGCTACGCGCTCGAGCTGCTCGAGGACCGCCCGACCGGAGTGGGATACCTCCTCAAGCAACGGATCGCGAACGTCGAGAGCTTCTGCCGCGACGTGCGGCGCGTCGCCGAGGGCGAGACGGTCCTCGACCCGAAGGTGGTGTCTCGGCGATGCTCGCCCGGGCCCGGCACGACACGGACGCGCTCGACGGCCTGACCCCGCGCCAAGGCGAGGTCCTCGCGCTGATCGCCGAGGGCCGGAGCAACGCCGCCATCGCACGGCGCCTCGTCATCACTGAGAAGGCTGTCGTCCAGGCATGCCTCCCACATCCGCGACCAGCTCGGGCTGGCCGTGAGCGACGACGATCACCGGCGCGTGCTCGCGGTCGTGCGCTGCCTGACGCGGGCGTAGACGTTTCGGGGGCGCAGGCAGGCCGTGAGGCTACGGGTTGCGTGGCCGGATGAGCTGCACCGGGATGTCGAGCTTGAGCTCGGCCCAGGCGTGTTCCGCGGTGACCGCTGCGGTGCCGAGCCGCTGCGCCAGCGCCAGACAGGAGCGGTCGCCGAGCGATAGGCCCCTGCCGGCCGTCTGCGGGTACAGCGCGGCGGCGGCAAGCGCGTCAGCGTGGGTGAACGGCTCCACGGCAAGCTGATCGCGTACGGGAGCGAGGATCTCTTCGGGGTCCTGCTCGTGACGCACGAGCACCGTCGCGGCCTCGCTGAGGTTGACCGCGCTCATCGCCGCGCCGCCTGCGATCGCGTCGGCAACGAGCTCGGCGCCAGGCTCGGCGAACAGCAACGCCAACAGCGCGGAGGCGTCGATTGCCGCGCTCACGGCGATCTGCGCTGGGTGTCCTGATCCTCAGCCGCGGCCTGCCGACGACGCTCGGCTCGCAGCTCTTCGACCGCGGAGCGCTTCGCGCGGCCCGCCGAGCCGATGAGCGCGCGGGCCGCGGCGCGGCGGCTCTCGACGCGCAGCACCCCGTCGGCTTGCTCGCTGATCCTCACCTCGTCGCCGGCGCGCAGGCCGAGACGGCGACGCAGCTCTGCCGGCAGCACCAACCGGCCTCGCTCATCGAGCCGCGCTATCCCACTTACCTCAGCTATGTGGGAGTACGTTATCAGCGACCCACAGCAGGCAACGAGTGGGAAGGGAAGGGCTGGCGTTCTGCTCGGGCCGCCGCCGCCGCCACGGGTTGGATGCCAACGACCCGTCGCGACGTCGCCTGAGCGGAAGCGCACGTTGTTCTACCGTCACTACATCGCCGCCGCCACCGCTATGCGCTCCTCACCTCCTCCGACCGGCGCCACGGGTGCTGAGCCGTGAGACTCTCGTCCGCGCGCAACTTCCGGCTCGTCGCGCTCGCGGAGGCGACGAGCTTTCTCGCTCTGCTCGTCGCGACGTACGTCAAGTACGACCAAGACCAGGCAATCGGCGTGCAGATCCTCGGTCCGATCCACGGACTGTTGTTCGTCGCCTACGTGCTGCTGGCGCTCGGCCTGGGGCAGCGGGCTGCCTGGCGCGCACGCACCAGGGCGCTCGTGCTGCTCGGCGCCGTCCTGCCCTTCGGCGGCTACGTCGTCGACCGCTGGCTCGCTCGGGGCGAAGCGCACACATTGAAGTGACAGGCCATGACCCATCGGACGACCTCCCGGGACGTGGTCCGCGTGGGATGAGGCAGTGACGAGGCAGCCCACGAGGCCGGGGTCGACGTGGTCGTCGCCGGAGGCGACGCGCCGCTACCGGGCCCTTGCGCGGTTCGACGACGAGCTCGCGATCGCGGTGTCGCTCGCGCACCTCGGGACGACGAGCATGGTCGCGGCCATAACGGTCGACCGCGACGCCATCCGGGTCGCCGAGGGGAAGACGCGCCACGGGTAGACCGGCGGTGGCCGGGCGAGGCGCGGAGCTGCCGCCGTGAGGCGGTTCAGCGCAGGATGTGGAAGGTCGCCCGGACGGTGCGGCCGGTCTTGCCGCGGGCGTGCGGGGTCGCGGCGAGGCGGTAGGTGCCGGGGGTGAGGGCGCGGCCGCGGAGGCGGCCGGTGAGGGTGAGATGGTTGGTGCCGGCGCGGTCGTGGTGGGTGAGGGTGCCGCGGAGGACGAGCCAGCGGGTGCAGGGCTTGGTGTGGCGGGTCTTGCGGGTGGGGGCGCGGCAGGCGCCGTGGATGCGTCGTCCGGAGAGTCGGCGGGCGATGCGCAGGGTGGTGGTCGCGGCCTGGGTGTCGCGGTAGCGGACGGTCGCCCCGTGGGGGCGGCGATCGTGGCGGGCGAGGGTGGCCGTGCGGGCGGCGCCGACGGGCAGGAACGCGTTGGGCAGGATCCTGAGGCCGCTCAGGATGGGCGTGGATGATGGGTGCGGTCCGGGGGTGGGCGGCGGCTGGTCGGCGAAGTCGCGGCCCTTGGCCTCTGTCCCGGTCGCCGTCTCGTCGTAGGCGCAGCCGGGCGGGGCGGTGCAGCGGTAGCCGGTGGGCGGCGTCGCGCGGATGCGGAACGAGGCGCCGGTGATTCCCTCGAGGCGATAGGTCCCGTCGGGGGCGGTCAGGGTGGAGGGCTCGCCGGCGGACGGGGGGCCGTCGGCGTCAAGGTCGGCGAAGACCCGCACGCCGCCCAGGCCGGGCTCGCCGGAGTCGCGGCGGCCGTTGCCGTCGGTGTCGGAGAACACGGTGCCCGAGACCGCGGCGGCATTCAGCAGCACCGACACGTTGCCCGAGAAGTCGTTGGTGACGGCGAGGTCGGGGTGCCCGTCACCGTTCAGGTCGCCCACCGCCACCGAGGCGGGGAAGTCGCCGGCGGCGAAGTTGGTCGCGGCGCCGAAGCCGCCGGTGCCGTCGCCGAGCAGCACCGACACGTTGCCCGAGCCGAAGTTGGCGAGGTCGGCGATGGCGATGGCGAGGTCGGGGTGCCCATCACCGTCCAGGTCGCCCACCGCCACCGAGAAGGGCGTGCTGCCGGCGGCGGCGAAGTTGGTGGGGCCGGTGAAGCTGACCTGGGCCGAGGCCGCGGGGGCACCGAGCGCCAGAGCCGCGATCACCGCCACTCCCGCGAGGATCGCCCGGCGGTTGCGAACGCCCGCGGGGTGGGACCTACCGGGGACGATGACATCCTGGGTGTCCTCTCCGTTCGTGCGGCGGTCGGCGCCGGGATCAGCGGGTCGCCAGCGACGAGAGCATAGACGAGCGACCCGCAGCGGTGCGCCGGCCGGCCGCCAGCACTCGAGCGTCATCACGCGACGGCGGGCCCGCCGATGTGGCGTCAGCCACGCGCCACGAGATCGACGTCGCTCTCCGTGAGCGCGGCGATCACGAAGGCCAGGTGCTCGTCGAAGTCCACGCCGAGCTCCTCGGCGCCCATGCGGACGTCCTCGCGGTCCACGCCCGCGGCGAACGCCGGCGCTTTCAGCTTCTTCTTGACTGACTTCGGCGTCATGCCGTCCAGCCCCTCGGGCCGGACGTAGGCCACGGCGAGGATGAAGCCGCAGAGCTCGTCGACCGCGAACAGCGCCCTCTCCATCTCCGTGACGCGCTCCACCTCGAGGAAGGTGGCGTGGGAGGCCACCGCGCGGACGAGGTCCGGCGGGTAGCCGCGGGCCTCGAGCTCGCGCAGGGCGACGCGGGGGTGGCCGGTCCCGAGGTCGGGGTGGCGCTCGTAGTCGAGGTCGTGCACGAGGCCGGTGACGCCCCACAGCTCCTCGTCGCCCCCGAGCCGCCCGGCGTAGGCGCGCATCGCGGCCTCGACGGCGAGGGCGTGGCGGCGCAGGGAGTCCGACTCCGTCCATTCGCAGAGCAGGGACCAGGCCTCCTCCCGCGAAACAGGGGGCGAGGACATGGCCGGCACCGTACCTCCGCCCGAGCCAGATACGCTCGCTCCCCACCTCATGGAGAAGTTCGTCATCGAAGGCGGGGTGCCGCTCTCGGGCACGGTCGTGCCCGCCGGCAACAAGAACGGCGCCCTGCCGATCCTCGTCGCCGCGCTGCTGACACGGGAGCCCGTCGTCGTGCGCAACGTGCCGCGGATCCGGGACGTGGAGGCGATGCTCGCGCTCGTCTCCGACGTGGGCGCGGAGGTCGACTGGATCGGCCCGAACGACGTCCTCATCCACGCGGCAGGCGATCTCCACACGGACGTCGACCGGGCGCTCGCCGAGCGGATCCGGGCCTCCTTCCTGCTGGCCGGGCCGCTGCTGGCGCGCGTGGGCCGCGCGCTCATGCCGCCGCCCGGCGGAGACGTCATCGGGCGTCGGCGGCTCGATCCCCACCTCGACGCCCTGCACGCGCTCGGCGCCGAGATCCTCGCCGACCGCGACATCGAGCTCCGGGCGCCGGGCGGGCTCAGCGCCTGCGAGTTCTTCATGGACGAGCCGTCCGTCATGGGGACGGAGAACGCGCTGATGGCCGCGGCGCTGACCCCCGGGCGCTCGGTGATCGGGAACGCCGCGTGCGAGCCGCACGTGCAGGACCTCGCGCGGATGCTCGTGACCATGGGCGCGCGGATCGAGGGCATCGGCTCGAACGTGATGACCGTGCACGGCGCCGCGGAGCTCGGAGGCTGCGAGCACGTCATCGGCCCGGACCACATCGAGATCGGCACCTTCATGGCCCTGGCCGGCGTCACGGGCGGCGAGATCCGCATCCGGGACTGCGTCCCCGACGACCTGCGGATGATCCGCCTCGTCTTCGCGCGCCTGGGCCTGCACTCGGACCTCGACGGCGCCGACGTCCTCGTGCCCGGAGGCCAGAAGCTCGTGGGCCGGCGCGACGTGGGGGAGTTCACCGCCAAGGTCCAGGACGGCCCCTGGCCGGCGTTCCCCGCCGACCTGACCTCGATCGCCACCGCCCTGGCCACCCAGAGCGAGGGGTCGGTGCTCGTCCACGAGTGGATGTTCGAGAACCGCCTGGTGTTCACGGACAAGCTGGTGTCGATGGGGGCGAACATCGTGGCTTGCGACCCGCACCGGGTGATCATCACCGGCCCCTCGCGGCTGCGCGCGGCGAACGTGAGCTCGCCGGACATCCGGGCGGGGATGGCGATGGTGATCGCCGCGTGCTGCGCGCGGGGAGAGACCCAGATCGGGAACATCCGCGAGATCGACCGCGGCTACGAGCGGATCGACGAGCGCCTGCGTGAGCTCGGCGCCCGCATCGAGCGGACCACCTCAGAACCTGCTGCTGTCTAGTGCCCGCCTTCGGCGGCCTGCCGTCCGGGACCCGCGACGTCCTCCCCGACGAGATGCGCGAGCTCCGCGCGATCACGGAATCCCTCCGGGGGTCACTCGCCCGGGCGGGCTACGGGGAGGTCTACACGCCTGCGCTCGAGTACGAGTCGACCCTCGCGCGGGCCGATGTGGGGGAGGCCAAGCCTGTGTACAAGCTGTGGGACGAGGCGGGGGAGATGCTCGTCCTGCGCTCGGACATGACCGTCCCCATCGCCCGGCTTGTGGCCACCCGCTACCGGGAGGCCGAGGGGCCGGTGCGGCTGTCCTACCTCGCCCACGCCTACCGCGGCGTGCGCCCCCAGCGCGGTCAGCCGCGGGAGTTCCTCCAGGCCGGAGTCGAGCTCGTGGGCGCCCCCTCGCCGGACGGGACCATCGAGGCGCTCACCGTGCTCTGCGGCGCGCTCGACGCCGTCGGCCTGGAGGGCTACCGGGTGGGGATGGGCGACGCGGCGCTGTTCGGAGCGCTCCTCGACGAGGCCGGGGTGGCGGAGGAGGCCCGCCCGCCGCTGCTCCACGAGCTCCTGACCCGGGACTTCGTCGGGCTCGCCCGCGAGGCGCGCGCGCTGGGGCCGGAGGTCGAGGCGCTCGTCGAGGTGCCCCAGCGCCGCGGCGGAGAGGAGGTGCTCGACGGCCTCGGGGCGGCGGCAGACGGCCTGCGGGCCGTACTCGCGGCGCTCGGGGAGGGCGTCCGACGGCGGGTCATCCTCGATCTGGGCCTCGTGCGCAGGCTCAACTACTACACGGGGGCGGTGTGGGAGGTCTACGACCCCGCGCTCGGCGTGCCGCTGGGCGGGGGCGGACGCTACGACGACCTGCTCGGGCGCTTCGGGCGCCCCATGCCCGCCGTGGGCTGGGCACTCACCGTGGAGCGGCTCCACCTCGCCCTGGCCGGTGAGGAGCAGCGGTGAGCCTGACCATCGCCGTGCCACGCGGCGCGCTGCTCGGGCCGACTCTCGACCTCCTCGACGGCGTCGGGCTCGACACCACCGAGGTTCGCGCCAACGACCGCAAGCTCTTCTTCGCCGAGGCGGGCATCGTGACCATGCGCCCGAGCGACGTCCCGACCTACGTGGAGGCGGGCGCCGCGGACCTGGGGATCACGGGCAAGGACGTCCTCATGGAGCAGTCCGAGCGCGACGTCTACGAGCTCGCCGACCTGCGGTTCGGGGGCTGCACGATGGTGCTCGCGTCGCCGGCGGGCGACGAGGACGCGATGGAGGAGGCGCTGCGTCGCCTCGGGGTGGTCCGGATCGCGACGAAGTACCCGAACATCGCGGCCCGCTTCTTCGAGCAGACGGGGCGCCAGGCGGAGATCGTCGAGGTGAAGGGCTCGGTGGAGCTCGCGCCGCTCACGGGCCTCGTGGACGGGATCGTCGACCTCACCGCGACCGGGACGACCCTGCGCGAGAACGGGCTCGTGGTGCGTGAGGAGATCGCCACGGCCACCGCGCGGCTCGTGGCCAACCCCGTGGCCCACAAGCTCAAGGCGGCGGAGATCGACCGGGTGCTGGAGAAGCTGCGTGCGCTGTAAGCGGGTACGGACGCCCGCGGAGGCGCGCGCGCTCGGCCCCGGGCCCGCCGAGGTGGAGGACACCGTCCGGCGCGTGCTCGCCCACGTGCGCAGGGCGGGCGACGCCGCGGTGCGGGAGTACACCCGGCGCTGGGACGGGGCGGAGCCGCCGGGCACCGCCGGCGAAGCCGGTGGTCGGATCGACGTCGCGGCGGCCCGGGAGCTCCCGGCGGAGCTCCGCGACGCGCTCGAGCTCGCCATCGCCAACGTGCGGACGGTGGCCGAGGCGGGCCTCGCGGCCGGGGCCGAGGTCACGCTGCCCCAGGGGCAGTCGGTGCGACTGCGCGACGAGCCGGTCGCCTCGGCGGGGCTCTACGCCCCCGGAGGCCGCGCACCGTACCCGAGCTCGGTGATCATGGGCGTCGTCACCGCGCGCGCGGCCGGGGTGGCCGACGTCGCGCTGGCCGTGCCACCGCGGCCCGACGGCACGGTGCACCCGGTGCTGCTCGCCGCCGCGGTGCTTAGCGGCGCGACGCGCGTGTACCCCATGGGTGGAGCGCAGGCCGTGGCGGCGCTGGCGTACGGGACGGAGAGCGTCCCGCCCGTCGAGGTGATCGCCGGGCCGGGAAACGCGTACGTGACCGAGGCCAAGCGCCAGGTGTTCGGGCACGTGGGCATCGACGGACTGGCGGGCCCGAGCGACGTGCTCGTGCTCGCCGGGGGAGATGCGGACCCCGCGGTGGTCGCGGTCGACCTCCTGGCCCAGGCCGAGCACGGGCCGGGCACGCTGGTCGTGGCCGTGTCGGACTCCCCCGATCTCCTCGCCGCCGTCGGGGAGGCGGTGCGCGCGGCGCCGGACACCGGGGCGATGGCGGTGCTCGCGGAGGTGCGCGACCTCACGGAGGGCCTGGCGTGGGCCGAGGGCTTCGCCCCCGAGCACCTCGAGCTGCTGGGCGAGGAGGCCGAGGATCTCGCGGGAGACGCCCGCCGCGCCGGCTGCGTGTTCGTGGGCACGGGCGCCGCGTTCGGCGACTACGTGGCGGGCTCGAACCACACGCTGCCCACCCAGGGCGCCGCGCGGTGGGCCTCCGGGCTCTCGCCCCGGGTCTTCCGCCGGCGCTGGGCCGAGGTGCGCGTGGGCCCGGAGGCGGCGCGGGCGCTGGCCCCCGCGGGGGCGGTGATCGCACGGGCGGAGGGCTTCGAGCGCCATGCGGCGTCCATGGAGTGGAGAATGCAGAGACGATGAGGACCGCCGAGGTCATCCGGAAGACGCGCGAGACGGAGATCGAGCTCTCCCTCGGGCTCGACGGCTACGCGCCGCGGGACCTCGCCACCGGCGTCGGCTTCCTCGACCACATGCTCGAGCTGCTGGCCCGGCACGGCGGGCTCGCGCTCGCGGTGCGCGCCCGGGGCGACCTCGAGACCGGCGCCCACCACACGGTCGAGGACGTGGGCATCTGCTTGGGCCAGGCGCTCGACCGCGCGCTGGGCGACCGCGACGGGATCGCACGCTACGGCCACGCCGTGGTGCCGATGGACGAGGCGCGCGGGAGCTGCGCGCTGGACGTCTCCGGGCGCCCGTTGCTCGTGTGGTCGGCCGCACTGCCCCCCGGCGGCATCGGGGAGTTCGACCATGAGCTCGCCGAGGAGTTCTTCCGGGCGGTGGCGAGTAACGCCCGGCTCACGGTCCATCTCGTCCAGGAGGCGGGCACGAGCACCCACCACGTGATCGAGGCGCTCTTCAAGGCCTTCGCGCGGGCGCTGCGCGCCGCGGTCGCGCTCACGGGGGACGCGGGCGTGCCGAGCACGAAGGGCACCCTCTCCGGATGACCCGGGTCGCCGTCATCGACTACGGCATGGGCAACCGCCGCTCGGTGGAGAAGGCGCTCGCGCGGGTGGGCGCCGAGGCCCGGATCACCGGCGACGCGGGTGAGCTGCGCGAGGCCGACGGGCTCGTGCTGCCCGGCGTGGGGGCGTTCGCCGCGGGCATGCGCGCCCTGCGCGAGCGGGGGCTCGACGAGGTCGTGCGCGAACGGGCGGCGGCGGGCGTCCCGCTGCTGGGGATCTGCCTCGGGATGCAGCTCCTGTTCGACTCCTCCTCCGAGCACGGAGGAGCGGAGGGGCTCGGGCTCGTCCCCGGGCGGGTGGAGGCCCTGCGCGCCGAGGGCCGGCGGCTGCCGCACATCGGTTGGAGCCTCGTGCGCTGGGAGCGGCCCTCGGCGCTGTCGGCCCGGCTCCCCGCGGAGTCCGCCTTCTATCACGTGCACTCCTTCGTCGCCCGTCCCGCGGACCCCGAGGACGTGCTCGGCACCGCGGAGTACGGGGAGCGCTTCACCACCGCGGTGCGCCGGAGCTCGCTGCTCGGGGTGCAGTTCCACGCCGAGAAGTCCTCCACCCACGGGCTCGAGCTGCTCGGAGGCTTCGTGCAGGCGTGCGTGCCCGCCGCCGCGCGATGATCCTGTTCCCGGCGATCGACGTCCGCGACGGGCGGGCCGTCCGCCTGCGCCAGGGCGACTTCGCGCGGGAGACGGTCTACGACGCGCCGGTGGAGGCGGCCCGACGCTGGCAGGCCGCGGGCGCGCGCTACCTCCACGTGGTCGACCTCGACGGCGCGCGGACGGGGACGCCGCGGTCACTCGAGCACGTGGAGCAGATCGCGGCGCTCGGCCTCCCCGTGCAGGTCGGCGGCGGACTGCGGACCGTGCCCGATGTCCGGGCCGCCTTCCGCGCCGGGGCGACGCGCGTGATCCTCGGCACCGCGGCCTACGTCGACGTGGACTTCCTCGACGACGTCGTCGCCCGGTGGGGCGAGCGCGTGCTCGTGTCCGTCGACGTGCGCGGCGGCAAGGTCGCCACCGCGGGGTGGACGGAGCAGACCCAGATGCCCGCGGAGGGCGTGATCGTCCGCCTCCAGGGCCGCGGGGTGCGCTCCTTCGTCTACTCCGCCATCGAGCGCGACGGGATGCTCGAGGGACCCGACCTCGAGGGCGTGCGGCGCATCGCGCGCACCGTGCGCGGACGCTTCCTGTACTCGGGCGGCGTGGGCGACCTCGAGGACCTGCGGAAGCTCGCCGCCCTGCGCCAGGTCAACCTGGCCGGGGTCATCGTCGGCCGGGCGCTCTACGAGGGGCGCTTCGGGGTCGGAGAGGCCAACGCGATCCTCGAGGAGGGCACCGTCGGCGTCGCCCCGGAGGTCCTATGAGCCACTTCAAGCGGATCCTGCCCTGCCTCGACGTGGACGCGGGGCGGGTCGTCAAGGGCACCGCGTTCGTGGAGCTGCGCGACGCCGGCGACCCGATCGAGCTCGCCGCGCGCTACGACGCCGAGGGCGCCGACGAGGTCGTGTTCCTCGACATCACCGCCACGTCCGACAAGCGGGGCACGGTCACCGAGCTCGCCCGCCGCACCGCCGACGACGTCTTCGTCCCGGTGACGATCGGCGGCGGGATCCGCTCGGTGGCCGACGCCCAGGCCGTGCTCGACGCGGGCGCGGACAAGGTGTCGGTGAACTCGGCGGCGGTGGCGCGCCCGGAGCTCGTCGACGAGCTCGCGGAGCGTTTCGGGGCCCAGTGCGTCGTCCTCGCGATCGACGCCAAGCGCGTGGGCGACTCGTGGGAGGTCTTCACCGCGGGTGGGCGGACGCCGACGGGAACCGACGCGGTGGCGTGGGCGCGGGAGGCCGTCGCGCGCGGGGCGGGGGAGATCCTGCTCACGTCGATGGACCGCGACGGCACCCGGGACGGCTACGACCTCGAGCTCATCCGCGCGGTGGCCGGCGCGGTGGGGGTGCCGGTGATCGCCTCGGGTGGGGCAGGGGAGCTCGACCACCTCGTCGACGCGGTGCACGCCGGCGCGGACGCGGTCCTCGTCGCCTCGCTGTTCCACTTCGGGCGCTTCAGTGTCGGCCAGGCGCGCGACCACCTCGCCGCGGCGGGGATCCCGATGCGTCCCGTCGCCCCGCGTGAACCTTCCGCTTCGGGATGAGCTGGTAGATCGAGCCGAAGCCGATCACGTAGAGCTCCCGGCGGTTCGAGACGACCGGGTTGAAGGCGCCGTCGCCGAACGAGAAGCGCTCGCGCCCCTGCCGGAGGCCCAGCGCGATGACGCGCTTGTGGAGGAGGTCGGCGAACCAGACGAGGTCGCCGACGATGAAGACGCCACCGGAGATCTTCCCACCGGCGGCGTACTTCCAGCGGACCGCGCCCGACCGGGCGTCCCAGGCATAGAGGTTGCCGTCGTAGGAGCCGGCGTAGACCGTCGGGCCCAGGCCCGGCACGTCGAGGACGGCGGGCGAGGAGTAGACGTAGGCGCCGGTCGACGTCGCCCAGGCGAGCTTGCCCGACGAGGCCGCGACGGAGTACATGCGCCCGTCGGTGTTGCCGACATAGACCCGCCCGAAGGCCACCGCGGCGGTGGCGTAGAACGTGCCCGAGCGACCGAAGACCCCTCCGCTCGTGGCCGTCGACCACACCGGCGAGCCGTCCTTGAGGCGGATCGCGTGGACCTCACCCCCGTAGTCCCCGAAGTAGAGGACCCCACCCGAGAGCGCGGGCGAGCCCTTCACCGCGCCGCTCGCCCGGAACGTCCAGAGCCGCCTGCCGTCCCGCGCGCGGTAGGCGTACACCGTCCCGTCCTCCGTGCCGAAGACCAGCTTGCCGCCGGCGAGGATCGGCGAGGACTCCGCGCGGCTGGGAAGCTTGCGCGACCACAGGAGCTTCCCGTCCCGGGCCCGCACGCAGGCCACCCGCCCCTGGGTCGCGCGTCGGTAGGAGAGGAGGGTGATCCACACCCGCTTGCCGTCCACGGCCGGCGACGCGGCGGCGAGCCGGCCGAACCGCTTCTTCCACCGCACCTTGCCCTTGCGCAGGCGGATGGCCACGAGCACGCCGTCGTCGCGCAGCACGTACATGGAGCCGCGGGCGATCGACGGCGGGAACTCGAGCAGCGCGCGCTGGGAGTACGTCCAGCCGCGCCGGTAGGGCGGCCGGACGGCGCGCGAGGCGGGCAGGACCTTCGTGTGGGCGGCGTCGTAGCCGTAGTAGGGCCAGAGGAAGCGGTCGGCGGCGCTGGGCTTCGCCTTCGGCGTCGTGGCGGTGAACTCGACGCTGGGATGGGACTCGTTCCCGGCCTTGCGGCCCACGAGGTAGGCGAGCGCGCCGCCCGCGAGGACGAGGACGAGGGCGGCGGCGGCGAGGCCGCGACGGGTCCGGAGAAAGGCGGGGAGCACGCGAGCGGTGAAGATACGGAGCGTGTCCGACCCCACCCTGCCCGAGCGGGCGCGCGCGCTGTCCGGCCTGGAGCTCCTGGCCGGCGTGCGCGGGGTCTTCCTCGTGGGCGGAGCGGTCCGGGACCTGCTTCTTTCGGAGACGCTCGAGGACCTCGATCTCGCGGTGGAGGGCGAGCTCGGGCGGGTGCTCGCGCGGCTCGGCGAGCCGGCCGCACGTCACGAGCGCTTCGGCACGGCGACGGTGATCGTCGGCGGCCGGCGGATCGACCTCGCGCGTACTCGCGCCGAGTCCTACCCGCGACCGGGGGCGCTGCCCGAGGTCCGGTCCGCAGGGATCGGGGAGGACCTGCGCCGCCGGGACTTCACGGTCAACACGCTCGCGCTCGACCTCGCCTCGGGGGAGCTGCGCTCCGTGCCCGGGGCGGAGGAGGACCTCGCGGCCCGGCGGCTGCGGGTCCTGCACCCGCGCTCGTTCGCCGACGACCCCACCCGGCTGCTGCGGATGGCGCGCTACGCCGGGCGGCTGGGCTTCCGAGTGGAGGAGGAGACCGGTGCACGGGCGCGCGAAGCGGTGTGCGGCGGCGCGCTCGGGACGGTCTCCGGGCCGCGGATCGGCACCGAGGTGGGCCTCCTGGCGCGCGAGCCCCTCGCGGCCTGGGCGGCGCTGCGCGAGCTCGGGGCCGACGAGGCGATCACCCCCGGCTTCGGGTTGCGCGATCCCGACCTCGCCGCGCGGGCGCTGGGGCGGCTCGGGGCCGACGACCATCCGGACCGCGTCGTGCTCGCCCTCGCCTTCGCGGGAGTGGAGGACCCGCATGCGCTCGCGCGCCGTCTCGGCCTGCCTGCGCCCGAGCCGGTCGTCGCTGTCCGCGGCCGCTCCCGGACGGAGGTCGCCGACGCGCTGCGCTCCCCGGAGCAGGCGGCGATCGCCGCGGCGCTCGGCGGCGAGGAGGAAGCGGGGTGGTGGCTCGAGGAGGGGCGTCGTCTCGCGCTCGAGATCACCGGCGACGACCTGCGCGCGGCGGGGGTGGCGCCGGGGCCGGAGATGGGCCGGGCGTTGCGCGCGGTGCTCGCGGCCAAGCGCGAGGGGGAGGTGAGCGGGCGGCCGGCGGAGCTGGCGCTCGCGCTTAGGATCCTCGGCGCATGAGCCCGGACCTCGACGCGAACGGCCTCACCTTCGCGCTGCCGAGAGCACGAGTGGTCTTCACCGGTCGCCCTCACGACGTCCGGGCGGAAGAGGAGCGATGCGAGCTGGAGGCGGGGCTCGGGGTCCGGCTCGCGCTCGCACACCAGGTGCACGGGACCCGGGTGGTCGCAGCCGGGGCGGCGGCCGAAGAGGCCGACGGGGTGTGGACCGACCGGACCGGGATCGCGCCGGCGGTGGTCGTGGCCGACTGCCTGCCCGTGGCGCTCGCCGGGCCGCGCGGGGTGGCGATGCTGCACTGCGGCTGGCGGGGCCTGGCGGGCGGGATCGTGGCCGAGGGCGTGGCGGCGCTCGGCGGCGAGGTCACCGCGGCGGCGATCGGCCCCGGCGCCGGCCCGTGCTGCTACGAGGTGGGCGACGAGGTCGCCGCCCACTTCGAGCCCGCGGCCCGCGCCGGGCGCCACCTCGACCTGCCCGGCGTCGCGCGGCGGCGCCTGGAGGCGGCGGGGGTCGGGCAGGTCGAGGAGGCGGGCGTCTGCACGATCTGCGGGGATCCCGGCCGCTGGTTCTCCTACCGGCGCGAGGGACCGGGCACCGGCCGGCAGGCGGGGGTCGTATGGCGGGCCTAGATCCCGCGCGCGTCGCCGCGAACGTCGCCGGGGTACGCGAGGAGATCGCCGCCGCGGCCCGGCGGGCGGGCCGCGCGCCTCAGGACGTCCAGCTCCTGGCCGCCGTGAAGTACGTCGACGTCGAGGACCTCGGGGCGCTCGCCGAGGCGGGCCTTGAGCTGCTCGGGGAGAACCGGGCGCAGGAGCTCGAACGAAAGGTCGCCCGCTGGCCCGGGCGCTTCACCTGGGACTTCATCGGCCAGCTGCAGTCGCGCAAGGTCCGCGACGTCCTGCCCCAGGTGCGCTACGTGCACTCCGTGGCCTCCGAGTCCGCCCTGGAGCGGCTGGGCCGGCACGGGACGGAGGACACCCGGGTCCTCATCGAGGTCAACGTCGCCGGGGAGGAGGGCAAGGCCGGGATCGCCCCCGCCGAGTTGCCCGCGTTCCTGGAGGCTGCGACCGTCGCGGTGGTGGGCCTGATGACCATGCCGCCCCCGGCCGCGCAGGCGGACGCCTCGCGCCCGCACTTCGCCGCCCTGCGCGAGCTCGCCGCCGCCCACGGCCTCCCCGAGCTGTCCATGGGCACCACCCAGGACTTCGCGGTGGCCGTCGAGGAGGGCGCCACCATTGTTCGCCTAGGGTCCCGTCTGTACGCTTAGCAGGACTTCCGTCTGCGTGCGCGAAGTCCCCGTGCGCCCATGGCCTTACGCGACACCCTGCACCGCGCCGCCGTCTACTTCGGCCTCGCCGAGGACCGGGAGTACCAGCCCGAGCCCGAGCCCCCCGAGCCCGAGGTGGAGCTCGAGGACCGCTACCGCGAGCGCCCGACCGTCCGGCGCCTGCCCTCGCGGCGCCGGCGCGACGAGATCGACGACATCTTCCCCGACGACGACGCGCCCTCCGACCGGCGGACGGGCGTCCTGCGGCCCGTGGGCGCGGCATCGGCGCGCAACGGCCGGTCATCCCAGGAGGTCCGCGTGCACCTCGTCGTCCCCAAGTCCTTCAACGACGCCCAGGACGTGGCGGACAAGTTCAAGGACTCCATCCCGGTGATCCTCAACCTCCAGGGCTCGGAGACGGACCTCTCCAAGCGGCTGATCGACTTCGCGTCCGGGCTGACCTACGCGCTCGAAGGCGGGATGCAGCGGATCGCCGACAAGGTGTTCCTGCTCACGCCGCGCAACGTGGAGGTCTCCGCCGAGGAGCGCGCGCGGCTCATCGAGAAGGGCTTCTTCAACCAGTCCTAGCCTCACTGGAGGTGAAGCTCGGGGTCATCGGCGCAGGGAGCATCGCGCGGGCGCTCGTGGGCGGCTGGGGCGAGAGGGTCGTCGCGTCGGACGGCGGCTCGGGGCGCGCAGCCGAGTTGGGCGAGCGGCTGGGATCCAACCGGGCGGTCGCCGAGGCCGCCGACGTGGTCGTCCTCTGTCACAAGCCCCACCAGCTCGCTGCCGTGGCGGGGGAGATCCGCGATGTCGCCCGAGCGGTCGTCTCCGCGCTCGGGGGCACCTCCGTGGCGGCGCTCGAGGACGCGTTCCCCGGCGTCCCCGTCCTGGCGATCATGCCCAACACGCCGTGTGAGGTGGGGCGGGGGGTCGTGGTCCAGACCACCGCGGAGGGTCCGCACGCCGAGCTCGCGACCCGCATGCGCCCGCTGCTCGAGCGCCTCGGCCTGGTCGTGGAGCTCCCCGCGGGCCTCGTCGGGGCGGCGACGGAGGTGATGGGCGTCGGCCCCGCCTATCTCGCCCTCGTGCTCGAGGCGCAGGTCGATGCCGCCGTGCGGCACGGTCTCTCCGCGCCGCTGGCCACGGAGCTCGCCACCGCGACCATGGCGGGCACGGCTGCCCTCCTCGCGGCCCGCGACGGGGACACCCTCGCGGTGCGCCGCGCGGTCACCTCCCCCGGTGGATCGACGGCCCGGGGTCTCGCCGCCCTGGAGCGCCACGGGCTCCGGGCCGCCTTCTCGGCGGCGGCCGACGCGGTGCGGGACGGCTGATGGCACTCCCCCTCGCCGTGGACCGCGTCGACGTCGCCCACTACGTCAACACGCTCTGCCTCGTCTACACGATCCTCATCTTCGCGTACGTCATCTCGCAGCTGGTCCTCTCCTTCGGCGTGCGGGTGCCGTACTCGCGGGCGTCGGACGCCATCCTCGGCTTCCTGCGCGACACCTGCGAGCCTTACCTGCGGATCTTCCGGCGCTTCATCCCGATGCTCGGGCCGCTCGACATCACGCCGATCGTGGCGGTGCTCGTCCTCCAGGTCGTCTGCTCGCTCGTCGGCCGCCTCATCGGAGGGTGACCCGGGAATCAGGTCCCGCCCACCTCCGGGTCGCGGCCGCGGTGGGGGTCGTCGTGGTCCTCGACCAGCTCACGAAGGCGGGGGTCCGCAGCCACGTGAGCCCCGGCGACTCCGACCCGGTGCTGCCCTTCCTCGAGCTCGTGCGGGTGCGCAACACGGGGGTCGCCTTCGGCCTGCTCTCCGGCGGGGGTGCGCTGGTCCTCGTCCTCTCCGCGGCGGCACTCGTGCTGCTGGTCGGATACTTCGTCCGGCACCCCGAGAAGCCGGCCCTGTGGATCCCGACCGGGCTGCTGCTCGGCGGCGCGGTGGGCAACGCCATCGATCGCGTTCGGTTGGGGGCGGTGACGGACTTCCTCAAGCTTCCCTACTGGCCGGCCTTCAACGTCGCCGACATGGCCATCACGATCGGGGTGCTCGCCCTGATCTACGTGATCGAGAGCCCCCGCACGCGCACCCGTCCGCGGCGTGGGTGAGCGGCTGGATGTCGCGCTGGCCGGGCGGCTGGGGTCCCGGGCGCGGGCCCAACGGCTCATCGAGGACGGGCGGGTACGGGTGGACGGGGTCGTGCGGCCCAAGTCGTGGGTCCTCACCGGGGAGGAGCATCTGGCCGTCGACGAGCCCGCGGCCGCGGCGCCCGCCGGCCCGCTCCCTGCGGTCTCCTTTTCGGTGCCCTACGAGGACGAGCACCTCCTCGTCGTCGACAAGCCGGCGGGCGTGGTCGTGCATCCGGCCCGTGGGCACCGCGAGGGGACCCTCGCGCAGGCGCTCGCCGGCCGGACGGCCGGGGGCGAGGACCCGGCGCGGGCGGGCATCGTCCACCGCCTGGACAAGGACACGAGCGGGCTGCTCGTGGTCGCGCGGACGGAGGACGCCCACCGGGCGCTGCGCGAGGCCATGGGCCGGCGGGAGATCCGCCGGGAGTACCTAGCCCTCGTGGAGGGGCGACCGCCGGCGCGGACGGGGACCATCGATGCCCCGCTCGGGCGCGACCGGCGCGAGCGGACCCGCATGTCCTCCGACACCGACCACCCGCGCGAGGCGCGCACCCACTTCGTCTCCGAGCGCGCCCTGCCCTCCGCGACGCTGCTGCGGGTGACGCTCGAGACCGGGCGCACCCATCAGATCCGCGCGCACCTGGAGGCGATCGGCTTCCCCGTGGCGGGCGACCCGGAGTACGGGACGGCAGGGAGGTACGGGCTCGAGCGCCAGTTCCTGCACGCCGCGCGCCTCGCCTTTTTCCATCCCGTCACCGAGGAGACGGTCGACGTGAGCTCCCCGCTCCCCGAGGACCTGGAGCGGGCGCTGGCCGAGGCCTCTCACTGAAGCTTCAACCTCGCGCTTGTGCGCGGAGGAGCACGGACAGCCATCGCCGGGCCTCCGACGCCTGACCCCCGTGCGTAGACTTCTGCGTCAACACGTCCCCCACCCGCTCGGGGACGGCTCGCGGTCCTGCCCGTCGCCGACGGGTCCCGCGCGCCGCCGGGCGGTCCGCCGTCCCCCACGAGAAGGAAGAACCCATGCCCGAGATCGGGATCAGGGAGCTGCTGGAGGCCGGGGTGCACTTCGGCCACCAGACGCGCCGCTGGAACCCCAAGATGCGTCGCTTCATCTTCGGAGAGCGCGGCGGCATCTACTTCATCGACCTGCTCCAGACCCAGGAGCTGCTCGAGCGCGCCCGCAACTTCGCCGAGGACATCGCCGATCGCGGCGGCACCGTGCTGTTCGTGGGCACGAAGAAGCCGGCCCGCGACGCGATCAAGGAGCACGCCGAGGCCGCCGGCATGCCCTACGTGAACCACCGCTGGCTCGGCGGCCTGCTGACGAACTGGCAGACCATCTCGCGCCGCATCTCCCGGCTGCACGACCTCGAGCGCTACCAGGCCGAGGGCCAGCTCGACCTCCTGCCCACGAAGGAGCGCATGGCCGCCCAGGCCGACCTCCTCAAGCTGCAGGCCAACCTCGGGGGCGTGAAGGACATGCAGCGCGTTCCCGAGGCGATGTTCGTCATCGACCTGAAGTCCGAGGCCATCGCCGTGGCGGAGGCCCAGCGCCTGCGCATCCCGATCATCGGGCTGGTCGACACGAACTGCGACCCCGACGGCATCGCGTATGTCGTCCCGGGCAACGACGACGCCATGCGCTCGTGCGGGCTCATCTCCCGCGCGATCGGCGAGGTCGTCTCCGAGGGCCGCGGGCGCTTCCGTGCCCAGGAGGAGAAGGCGCGGGCCGAGGCCGAGGAGAAGGCGCGGCGCGAGGCCGAGGAGCAGGCCCGTAAGGAGGCCGAGGAGCAGGCGCGCCGGGAGGCCGAGGAGGCTGCCGCCCGCGGCGACGCCGCGGCCGAGCCCGGCCAGCAGCCGGTCGCTCCCGCCACGCCCCCGCAGACCCAGCAGACCCAGCGCGCCCGCCGTGCGCCGCGGCCCCCCGCGCAGCCGGCCGGCGAGCCGGTCGTCCCGGGAGTGCCGGCCACCGCCGAGCAGGTCCAGGCGGCGACGGGCCAGGCGCCCGCCGAGCAGCAGCAGGCCGCCGGGGCGGCCCCTCCCGCCGCGGCGGCACCCACCCCGGAGGCGCCCACGCAGGACGCGACCACCCCGGAGGCGCCCACGCAGGACGCGACCACCCCGGAGGCGCCCACGCCTGAGGCGGCCGGGCCCGCCGACGAGGGCGAGGAGGGCGGCGGAGGCCTGCTCAAGGCCGCGACCGACCTCGCGGGCGGCGCCGCGGCGGCGGCGGGCGACCTCGCCGGCGGCGCCGTCGGGGCCGCCCAGGACGTCGCGTCCGGCGCCACCGAGGCTGCGCGCGACCTCGCCGAGGGCGCGCAGAAGGCGGTCAAGGACGTCACCGGCAACGGAGAGGAGAAGTCCTCGTGAGCATCACGGCACAGGACGTCAAGGTCCTACGCGAGCGCACCGGCGCGGGGATGATGGAGTGCAAGCGCGCGCTCCTCCAGACCGACGGCGACATGGAGCAGGCGATCGAGAGCCTCCGGGTCTCGGGCGCCGCCAAGGCCGCCAAGCGCGGCGATCGCCAGGCCGCCGAGGGCACCGTCCAGTCCTACATCCACGCGAACTCCAAGATCGGGGTCCTCGTCGAGGTGGACTGCGAGACGGACTTCGTCGCCCGCAACGAGGACTTCGTCGCCTTCGCCAGGGACATCGCCCTCCACATCGCCGCCGCCGATCCCGTCGCGGTGTCCGAGGAGGACGTCCCCGGCCCCGAGCGCGAGAGCGAGGAGCGGATCGCCCGCGAGCAGGCCGAGGCCGAGGCCGAGGGCAAGCCCGAGAACATCGTCCCGCGCATCGTCGAGGGCCGGATGCGAAAGTGGCTCGACGAGGTCGTCCTCCTGCGCCAGACGCACGTCAACGCCGACAAGCACGAGGGGAAGACGATCGAGCAGCTCCGCGCCGAGGTCTCGGCCAAGACGGGCGAGAACGTCGTCGTCCGGCGGTTCACCCGCTTCGCCGTGGGTGCCTGAGCCCGCGTTCAAGCGCGTCCTGCTCAAGCTCTCCGGAGAGGCGCTGATGGGCGCCCTGGAGTACGGGACGGACTCCGAGCGCGTCGCCGCGATCGCGGGCCAGATCACCCGGGTCAACGCCCGGGGGGTCGAGCTGGCGATCGTCGTGGGCGGTGGGAACATCTACCGCGGACTGGCCGGGGCGGCGGCGGGCATGGACCGGGCCACGGGCGACTACATGGGGATGCTGGCCACCGTCCTGAACGCGCTCGCGCTCCAGGACGCCCTGGAGAAGCAGGGGGCCCACACACGCGTGCTCTCGGCCATCACCGTCCGCGAGGTCGCCGAGCCCTATATCCGCCGGCGCGCGATCCGCCACCTCGAGAAGGGCCGCGTGGTCATCTTCGCGGCGGGCACCGGCAACCCGTTCTTCACGACGGACACGGCGGCCGCCCTGCGGGCGTCGGAGGTCCACGCCGAGGCGATCCTCATGGCCAAGAACGGCGTGGCCGGCGTCTACACCGCCGACCCGCGCGAGGACCCCTCCGCGGAGCTCATCCCCGAGATCACCCACATGGACGCCGTCCGCCGCGGCCTGCGGGTGATGGACGCCACCGCGCTCACGCTCTGCGCGGAGAACCACGTGCCCATCTGCGTCTTCGACATGGACGGCGAGGGCAACGTCGAGAAGGTAGTTTCCGGAGAGGAGGTGGGGACGTGGGTGAGGACTCCATGATCGACGAGCTGCTCGAGGACGCGCGCGACCGCATGGCGGCGTCCGTCGAGTCCACCCGCGGCCAGTTCGGCTCCGTGCGCACGGGCCGCGCGAGCCCGGCGCTGCTCGACCGCATCCGGGTGGACTACTACGGGGCCGTCACGCCGCTCAACCAGCTCGCGACGATCAACGTCCCCGAGGCCCGCCTGCTGACGATCCAGCCCTACGACTCCTCCTCGCTGAAGATGATCGAGAAGGCGATCCAGGAGTCGGACCTCGGCCTCACGCCGTCCAACGACGGCAAGGTCATCCGGCTCTCGGTCCCCGAGCTCACCGAGGAGCGCCGCCGCACGCTCGTCAAGCAGGCCCGGCAGATCGCCGAGGAGGGTCGCGTGGGGATCCGCAACGTCCGCCGCGACGTGATGCACGACCTGCGTGAGCTCCGCGACGCCGGGGAGCTGGGCCGCGACGACGAGCACCGCGCCGAGGGCGAGCTCCAGAAGCTCACCGACGAGCGCGTGCACGAGCTCGACGAGGCGCTCAAGCGCAAGGAAGCCGAGATCCTGGAGGTATGACGGGCGCCGGCCCGCGCTACGTCGCCATCATCACCGACGGCAACGGGCGCTGGGCCGAGGCGCGGGGACTCCCGGTCGCCGACGGGCACCGGGCCGGAGCGGACGTCGTCCGGGCCCGGCTGCGCGACGCCGCCGAGCTCGGGGTGAAGGAGCTCACGGTCTACTCGTTCTCCACGGAGAACTGGTCGCGGTCGGCCGAGGAGGTCACCGCGCTCATGCGGATGTTCGTCGAGTACGTGGAGCGTGAGACGCCCGCGCTGAAGGAGGAGAACGTCCGGATCCGGTTCATCGGGCGGCGCGACGACGGCCGCGTCCCCCGGGCGCTGCTCGACCGGATGGACTGGGCCGAGCAGGAGACCGCGGGGGGATCGCGCATCACGTTCTTCGTGGCCTTCAACTACGGCGGGCGGTCGGAGATCCTCGATGCCGCCCGGGCCTGGGACGGCGAGGGAGGCGAGGACGGCTTCCGCGCGCATCTCTACGCGCCCGACATGCACGATCCCGACCTCATCATCCGCACGAGCGGCGAGGAGCGGATCTCGAACTACCTGCTCTGGCAGGGCGCCTACGCCGAGCTCGTGTTCCGTGACGAGCTGTGGCCGGACTTCACCCGGGAGACGCTCGCCGGGTCGCTCGCGGAGTTCGAGGCGCGGGGCCGGCGCTTCGGCGGGCGATGAGCGCCGACCTGCGGGCGCGGATCGCCGTGGCGATCCCGGCGAGCATCTTCGCGGTGACGATCGTGGCGTTGGGCGGAGGGGTGTTCGCGGCGGGGATCGTCCTGCTCGGCTTCCTCATGCTCCACGAGCTCTACACGATGCTCGCCTACACCCGCCCCGTGAAGCTCGGGGGCTTCCTCGCCGTGGTGGGGTTCGTCCTCGCGGGGCTCCTCGGCGGGCTCGACCAGGTCGTGCTCGTCGCGGTGATCGCGGTGCCCGTGGTGTTCCTCCTTTGCGCTGCTGCCGAAGGCCTGCAGGATCTCGTTCCGTCGATCGCGGTGACGCTGCTGGGGATCTACTGGGTGGGTCTCGCCCTCGGCCAGGTGGTGCTCCTGCGCGAGCTGCCCCATGGCGGCGGGGTCGTGCTCGACATCCTGCTCGGCACGTTCATCGGGGACACCGGCGCCTACTTCGGCGGCCGCCTCTTCGGGCGCCGGCCCCTCGCCCCCCGCGTATCCCCGCACAAGACCGTGGAGGGCCTCGTCTTCGGGGTCATCACGGGGATCGCGACCGTGCAGTTCGCCGGGCTCTACCAGGACTGGCTCAGCGGCTGGGAGGCGCTCGCGCTCGGGGTGGCGGTCGCCGTCTTCGCCCCGCTCGGCGACCTCTTCGAGTCGGCGATCAAGCGCGGGGCGGGCACGAAGGACACGGGGCGGGTGTTCGGCGCCCACGGTGGAGCGCTCGACCGGCTCGACGCCGTCCTGTTCACCCTCGTCGCGGGATATTGGGTATGGCGGGCGCTGATCTAGGCGCCCATCTGGGCGAGCTGCACCGGCGGGGGGTCGAGGCCTTCGCCGAGGCGCTGGACGCGGCCGAGAAGGCCGGCCTGGGCGCCGAGGACCGCGACGCGCTCGCGCTCGAGCACCTGCGCTTCGACGTGCAGGCGGCGCTCTACCGCTGGACGATGCTCGCGGGGGAGCCGCCCCGCGAGGAGGAGTGGGAGCCGCGGGCCGCGGGCGAGGCGGGGTGGCCGTCCCTCGACGACGTCGACGACGCGTTCGGGTCCTGGGACCGGATGCTCGAGGAGACGGAGGTGGAGCGCTCTGTTCTCGCGGAGGCCTGGAGCAGTCTCCGGACGCAGCTCGCCGAGTCGCGCGAGGCGGAGACGCGCGCGCGGGGCGCGCAGCGGGCGGCGGAGAAGGTCGCCGAGCGCGAGCGCGAGCTGCGCCGGCGGCTCGAGACCCTCGAGAAGAAGGTCGACGCCGAGCGGGCGGGGCGGCAGGCGGCCGAGCGGGCCGCGGCGGAGGCGGTACGGCCGGTGGTCGCGGCGCCCGCACCGCCCCCGGCGCCCGTCGCCGGGGCCGACCCGCGCGAGCTCGACGCCGCCCGCGCCCGGGCCGACGACGCGGAGCGCGCCCTGGCGGCGGCGCAGGCGTTCGCGCGCGAGCTCGAGGCGCGGCTCGTCGAGGAGGAGGACCGCCGGCGCGCGGAAGACCGGGCGCGGCGACCCGCGCTGGAGGCCGGCGAGGACGACACGGCCGCGGAAGAGGACCCCGGCGACGCCTGGTGGGGTGTCCGGGAGCGGCTGGCCGACCTGCCCGAGGTCGGGACCATGGAGGAGGCCGTCGCGGTCGCCGCGCAGCGCACGCCGCACCTGGAGTGGGCCGAGCGGGCGTTCACCTCCGCGCGCGAGAGCCCGTTCCGCGACCCGCAGCGGATCCTCGAGGACCTCGTCAAGCTCGACCGGGTCGCCGAGCTCTACGTGCGGGGGGCGATCGGCCGGCCCGTCAAGGAGATCGCCCGCGAGCTCGGCCTGGACTGGGCGGAGGGCGCCACGGCCGCCCACCACGGCCAGTACGGCCGCCACTACCGCTTCCGCCACGCCGGGCGCGAGTGGCTGCTCGAGCCCCACCTGCGCACCTCGGCCGGCCGCGGCGCCGGCGCGATGGCCCGGACCTACTTCGTCCTGCACCCCGGCGACCCCGAGCACCCCCGGGGGATCTTGGTCGGCCATATCGGCCGCAAGCTGCCGGACTCGACCACGCGGTAGCGCATTGCCCGCCTAGCCTGGGCGGGTGCCCGATCAGCCCGGCGTCGCGCGTCTGGCCGTCCGGCCCGGCGCCGCCCCGCTGCTCGCCGCGGTCGCGGCGGGCGAGGTGCGGTTCGGCCCGCGGGCGGACGCCGACGATGTACGACGGTTCGAAGAGCGTCACGGGGTCGCGCTGCCCGACGAGTACCGCCGCATGATCCTCGAGCTCGGTGACGGGGGCGACGGCCCGCCCTACTACGGCGTCGAGCCGCTGGCAGCCCGCCGGGTCGAGCACGGCGTGCCGGACCCGGACGATGGCCCCGCCCCACTGGCCGAGCGCTTCCCGGGGGTCCCGCGGACGGACTTCGAGGAGCTCTCCGCCGAGGAAGGCGACCGGGTTTGGGCCGAGTTCGAGAAGGGCCGGCTCCTCCTCGGCACCGACGGCTGCGCGATCCTGTTCGTCCTCGTCCTCACCGGGTCCGCTCGCGGTCAGGTCTGGCAGATCGACGAATTCGGGGCGCGTCCCGAGGCCGAGAACGTGCTTGCCTGGTACGTGGCGTGGCTCGAGCGGGGCGGGGTGCGCGGGCATCCCGAGCTGGACCGGCCCGTGCCCGTCGCCCTGCGCGACCCCGACGTGACGTCGCCCGGGCGCTCGGGCTCGACCGCGCGCCGCCTCCTACGGGTCGCCGCGCTCCTCCCGGCTCTCGGCCGCCGAGCGGGACGATGAGCCTCGGCGGACGTATCTTCGCGGCGCTCTACGACCGTGGCATGGCCCCGGTCGAGGAGAAGGGCATGGCCGACCGCCGCGCCCGGCTCCTCGGCGGGCTGCGCGGCCGCGTGGTGGAGATCGGGGCGGGGACCGGCGCGAACCTCGCCTCCTACGGCCCCGGGGTGGAGGAGCTCATCCTCTGCGAGCCCGACCAGGCCATGGCCCGCAAGCTCGACGGGAAAGTGGAGGAACGACGCATCCGGGTCGTGCGGGCGCCCGCGGAGTCGCTGCCGCTGGGCGACGGGCAGGCCGACGCCGTCGTGTGCACGCTCGTGCTGTGCACCGTGCGGACCCCGTCCGCGGCCCTCGCCGAGGCGCGGCGGGTCCTCAAGCCGGGCGGGCGCCTCGTGTTCATCGAGCACGTCCGCGCGGAAGATCCGGGCCTGGCGCGCTGGCAGGACCGCCTCGTGCCGATCCAGAAGGTCCTCGGGCGCGGCTGCCGCCCCAACCGCGACACGCTCGCCGCGCTCGAGGAGGCGGGCTGGAGTATCGGCGACCTCGAGCGCGCGAAGATGAACGGCGCCCCGAAGTACCTCAAGCCGCTGATCGCCGGGACCGCGGTACCGCGGTACCGCCAGGGGAGGCAGCCGGTCAACCACGTTGACGACCCGCCGGGCGCTCAGGGCAGGGGCGGGCCGGTGTCGACGCTTCTCACTTCCCCGACCCGGTCGCCGGCGAAGTACAGGTCGAGGTGGCCGAGGTCGAGCTGGCCCGGCTTGACGGCGTACTCCCAGCGGTTGGCCGTGCGGCGATCCGGGGAGCCCATCAGCGTCGTGATCTGCGCCTGGGTCTTGCCCCTCAGCAGCCTGCAGAGCTGGATGTGGACGGCGATCGGCTCGCGGTCCGAATGCTCGGCCGTCCACTGCCCGGCCCGTAGCGGCCTCGAGCAGTCCTCCGGCTCGTAGTTCCCCACCGCGCGCAGGATGAGCAGGAACGCGACGAGAACCAGGACGAGCCCCGCGACCATCGCGAACGCGACGCGGGCGATCCAGGTCGAGAGAATGGGCGCACCCTAGTCTGCTCAGGGGTGCGCAGGCTCCTCGTCCTCGGTTCCACGGGCTCCATCGGGACGCAGGCGCTCGACATCGTCGCGCGGTCGGAGGACCTCGAGATCGTGGGGCTCTCGGCCGAGCGCTCCTGGGAGAAGCTCGTCGCCCAGGCGGTCGCGCACGGCGTCGGGCGGATCGCGCTCGCCGACTCCGACGCGGGCGCCCAGGCGGCCGAGCGCTGGACCGGCGGGGAGGTGCTCGCGGGCGCCGAGGGCCTCGTGCGCCTCGTGGTCGACTCGGGCGCCGACCTCGTCCTCAACGCGCTCGTGGGCTCGGCCGGCCTGGGGCCCACCGTCGCCACCCTCGGGGAGGGCATCGATCTCGCGCTGGCCAACAAGGAGTCGCTCGTCGTCGGGGGCGAGCTCGTCACCCAGCTCGCCGAGGCCACCGGCGCGCAGATCATCCCGGTGGACTCCGAGCACTCCGCGCTCCACCAGCTCCTGGCCGGCGAGCGGCCGGGGACGGTGACGAAGCTCACCGTGACCGCCAGCGGCGGGCCCTTCCGGGGGAAGACCCGCGCCGAGCTCGCCGACGTGACGGTCGACGAGGCCCTCGCCCATCCGACCTGGGCCATGGGCGGCAAGATCACGATCGACTCCGCGACCCTCATGAACAAGGGCCTCGAGGTCATCGAGGCCCACCACCTCTTCGGCACGCCCTACGAGGACATCGACGTCGTCGTCCATCCGCAGTCGATCGTCCATGGGCTCGTCACGCTCGTGGACGGGGCGGCGCTCGCGCACCTCGGGAACCCCGACATGCGCGTGCCGATCTCCTACGCGCTGCACGCCACGGAGCGCTTCGACGTGCCCGTGCGGCCGCTCGACCTCGCCGATCTCGGCACGCTCTCCTTCGAGCGCCCCGACCTCGACACGTTCGCGTGCCTGCGCCTGGCGCGGGAGGCCGCGGTCGCGGGCGGGACGGCGCCGTGCGTGCTCAACGCCGCCAACGAGGTTGCCGTCCACGCGTTCCTGAACGGCGCGCTCACGTTCCTGGGGATCGCCGAGGTCATAGCGCGCACGCTCGACGCCCTGCCGGCCAAGCGGGTGCACTCCTTCGACTCGCTCTACGCCGCCGACCGTGACGCGCGCCGGCTCGCGGCCGAGCAGGTGGGTGCCCTCGCATGAGCTACGTCCTCGCCTTCCTCGGCTTCGCCGCCCTGGTCATCCTCCACGAGGCCGGCCACTTCGCCGCCGCCAAGGCGGTGGGGATGCGCGTCGAGCGGTTCTCGCTGTTCTTCGGGCCGCTGCTCGTCAAGGTGCGCCGGGGGGAGACCGAGTACGGGATCGGGCCGATCCCGCTTGGGGGCTACGTGAAGATCTCGGGGATGAATCCGCGGGAGGAGCTCCCGCCCGATGTCATGCCCCGGGCCTACTTCCGCCAGCCCGTGTGGAAGCGGATCGTCGTCATCTCCGCGGGGCCGGCCGTGAACCTGCTGCTGGCGTTCGTGATCATCGCCGGGGTGCGGCTCCACACCGGCGTGCCCGTGGGCACCGCGAAGGTGGCCGACGTGCAACGCGGAGCGCCCGCCGCGGCCGTGCTGCGGCGCGGCGACCGCCTCCTGGCCGTGGACGGCGTCCGGGGCGATCCCGACACGCTGCGCCGCCAGATCGGCTCCCACCGCTGCGCAGGACCGCCCCGCGCCGGCTGCCGGTCGGCCACCCCCGCCCGGGTCGAGGTCCAGCGGGGCGGCAAGACCGTCACGTTCTCCATCCGGGGCCGCTACGACGCCGACCCGAAGGCGCGGCGGGTGCTCCTCGGTTTCGCGTTCCTCGAGGACTTCCGGCCCACCGGGGTGGGGGGCGCCTCGCGCCAGGCGGTGACCGACATGTGGACGGTCACCTCGTTGACCGTTGGCGCCGTCGTCCGCATCTTCCAGCCCGAGGAGCGCAAGAAGCTCTCCTCGGTCGTGGGCGGCTACAAGACGACCCAGGAGTCGTTCGCCACCAGCACGAGCCAAGCCTTCTTCATCCTCGGCCTCATCTCGCTGTCGCTGGCGATCATCAACCTCTTCCCGTTCCTCCCGCTCGACGGGGGCCACATCTTCTGGGCGCTGGCCGAGAAGGTCCGCCGCAAGCCCATCCCCTTCTCGGTGATGGAGCGGGCCAGCGTCGTCGGCTTCGCCCTCGTCATGCTCGTGTTCTTCATCGGGCTGTCCAACGACATCGGGCGACTCCAGAACGGGGGCTTCAAGGTCCGCTAGCAGGTAGGTTGCCGCGCATGAGCGGCACCGCCACCGACGCCAGCCGCGCCGCCGTCGACGCTGCCACGATCACCGAGGCCTTCCACCGGACCGTCGCAGGGCACGGCGACGAGGTCGCCTTCCGCACCCAGGACGGCTCGGTGGAGCTCACCTGGGCCCGGGCCCGCGAGCGCGTCGACGCCATCGCCGGGGGTCTGGCCGAGCTCGGCCTCCGGCGCGGCGACACCATCGCGATCCTGCTCTCCAACCGGCCCGAGTTCCACCTCGTCGACCTCGCGGCGATCACCCTCGGGGCCTCGCCGTTCTCCATCTACACCACCTATTCCCCCGAGCAGATCGAGTACGTGCTCGCGGACGCGGGAGCGCGGATCGCGGTGACCGAGCCCGGCCTCGCCGACAACCTCCTCGCCGCCCGGAAGAACCTCGACGCGCTCGAGTACGTGATCCTCGTCGAGGGCGACCGCTCGGGCACCGCCGGCGAAGCCGGTGGTCGATGGTGCCTCCCGCTGGAGGAGGTCGAGGGCTCGGACCCCGACTTCGACGGAGATGCCGCCGCGGCCGAGGTCGAGCCCGGCGACGTGCTCACGCTCATCTACACGTCGGGGACGACCGGGCCGCCCAAGGGCGTCGAGCTCTCCCACCAGAACCTCCTCACCGGGGTCGCCTCGATCCAGGATCTCGTCAAGCTCGAGCCCGGCGCCCGGGTGATCTCGTGGCTGCCCGCGGCGCACATCGCCGAGCGCGCCGCGCACCACTACCTGCCGATCGTCTTCGCCGGCAACGTGACCGCGTGCGCGGACCCCCGCGAGATCATGGAGGTCATCCCACAGGTCCGGCCCAACTGGTTCTTCGCGGTGCCGCGCATCTGGGAGAAGCTCAAGGCGGGGCTGGAGTCGATGGTCGCCGCGCAGGAAGGCGAGCAGAAGGAGCGCCTCCAGACCGCCCTCGACGCCGCCCTGGAGCGCGTGCGTCTGCGCCAGCAGGGTGAGGAGGTCCCCGCGGAGCTCGAGGAGCAGGTGGCCAGGGCCGACGAGGAGATCTTCGCGAACCTGCGCAAGATGCTCGGCCTCGACGAGGTCGTCACCGTCAACGTCGGGGCCGCGCCCACCCCACCCGAGGTGCTCGAGTTCTTCCACGCGATCGGGATCGAGCTCGCCGAGCTCTGGGGGATGTCCGAGACGTGCGGGATGGGCGCCGTCAACCCGCCCGGGAAGGTGAAGATCGGGACGGTCGGGCCGCCCGCGCCTCGGGTCGAGATGAGGCTCGCCGAGGACGGCGAGCTCCTCGTGAAGTCCGGCGTGGTGATGCTCGGCTACCGCAACATGCCCGAGGAGACCAAGGAGGCCATCGACCCCGACGGGTGGCTGCACACGGGCGACATCGGAGAGTTCGACGCGGACGGCTACCTGAAGATCGTCGACCGCAAGAAGGAGCTCATCATCAACTCGGCGGGTAAGAACATGTCGCCCGCGCACATCGAATCCTGCGTGAAGAGCGCCGGCCCGCTCATCGGGCAGGCCGTCGTCATCGGCGACCGCCGCTCCTACAACACCGCGCTCGTGGTACTCGACCCCGACGGCGCCCCGGGCTGGGCGAAGGCCAACGGGAAGGAGGGGGCCTCGCTCGAGGATCTCGCACAGGACGAGGATCTGCGCGAAGCCGTCCAGGAGGAGCTCGACACCGCGAACGCCCGGCTCGCGCGGGTCGAGCAGGTCAAGAAGTTCCACCTCGTGCGCGGCGACTGGGAGCCCGGCGGGGATGAGCTCACGCCGACCATGAAGCTCAAGCGCAAGCCCATCGAGCAGAAGTACGCCGACGAGATCGAGGCGATGTACGCGAAGTAGCGCTCCGACGCGGTGCTCTGCTCAGCGTTACCGCAGGCGGGCCGACGGTGTCCCGGCGACCGGCCGCGGGAGCGCAGCAGCCCCACGGCGGCCAGCACCACGAGGGCGGCTACGGCGAGCATCGGCCAGTCCACGGGCGTCGGCACGGCGACGACCACGACCTGGGCCGCGAGCCAGAGGAGGACGATCGCCACGGCGAGCGGGAGCGGCCGGTCGATGCCCGAGCGCACGATGAGCAACGTCCCGAGGGCCGCCGCCGCGAGGCCGATCGCGGGCACGTCGCCCGCGGCGTTCACGCCAAGACCGGAGAGGACGAGGAGGAGGCCGCAGACGAACACTGCGCTGCGCGTGGTCCGGAGCATCCTGTCCGAGGTTAGCCCGGAACCACCAGACGGCGGACGGCGGACGAAGGAGTCGGCGGGCGATCGCGCCGTTCAGTCGCGCGGCAGGAGCACGACGAGCGGGCGCAGCTCCGCGAGGATGCTCGGTGGCAGGTCGAGCACGAGGTCGAGGTCCTCGAGCGAGGAGAAGCCGTCGACCTCCTCCCGGACGGCGACGATGCGCGCGGCGACCCCCGCCTCGATGCCCGTGAGCCGGGCGATCGCCGCCGCGGGGGCGTGGTTGAGGTCGACGAGCCCGCCGTCGAAGGAGCCGGGTAGATCGGGCCGGCCGACGCCGAGCTCGCGCGCCTTTCCCGGGTCCTCGCGCGCCAGCTCGCGCGCCCGCTTGCGCAGCTCGACGCGGCGGGCGGCCCGTCGCATCTCGGGGGCCTCCTCGAGCGCGAGCCGCCGCAGCGCGGCCCCGCGGACGACCAGGGCATGCCCGGCCCCGACGAGCATGACCACGAAGAGCAAGCTGCCGCCGACCGATGTCCGGGGCGCGCGCACCCCGTGGCTGTAGCCCTGGAGCAGGGCGAGCGCGAGGATCTCCGCCGCGACGTAGCCCGCGGCGGCGGCGAGCCAGCCGCGGTGGCGGAACCGTACCCCGGCCTGAGCGAACGGCACCCAGGCGAGGAACCCGAGGGTGACGACCGGCAGGACCGGCCACCACCAATAGCGACGCTCAGGCACCATGTCGCCGACAGCATGCCCGCCTAGACTCCGAGACATGGCCTCCGAGCGGCAGATCCACGTCGGCGGCGTGCCCGTCGGCGGTGGCGCGCCCGTCGCCGTGCAGACGATGACGAAGACGGAGACGGCGAACCTCACCGCCACGATGGACCAGATCCGGCGCGTGGCCGACGCGGGCGCGGACATCGTCCGGGTGGCCGTTCCCCGCGAGCAGGACGTCGAGGCGCTGAGGACCATCGTCGTCGAGTCGCCCATCCCGGTGATCGCCGACATCCACTTCAACCACACGCTCGCGCTGAAGTCGATCGACGCGGGCGCGCACTGCGTGCGGCTGAACCCGGGGAACATCGGCGGCCCGGACAAGGTGGCCGAGGTCGCCGAGCGCGCGCAGCTCCGCGGGACCCCGATGCGGATCGGCGTGAACTCCGGCTCGCTGCCCCGCCACCTCCACGCGCTCGAGCGCGAGAACCCCGTGGAGGCGCTCGTCACCGCCGCCGCGGAGTTCGTCGAGCTCATGGAGCGCCTCGACTTCACGGACTTCAAGGTCTCCATCAAGTCGACGAACGTCCCGAACACGATCGCCTCGAACCGCCTGCTCTCGGCGCGGATCCCCTACCCGCTGCACCTCGGCATCACCGAGGCGGGTACCAAGTGGTCGGGCTCGCTGAAGTCGGCGGTCGGCCTCGGCACGCTGCTCGCCGACGGGATCGGCGACACCATCCGCATCTCGCTCTCCACCTTCCACGCGGAGGAGGAGGTCAAGGTCGCCTGGGAGATCCTCAAGGCGCTCAAGCTCCGCGAGCGTGGCCCGGTGCTCATCGCCTGCCCGACGTGCGGCCGCCTCCAGTTCGACATGGACTCGGTGGTGGCGGAGATCGAGCGGCGCCTCGAGGCCTACGCGGACCCGATCGAGGTCGCCGTGCTCGGCTGCGCGGTCAACGGCATCGGGGAGGCCTCGCACGCCGACTTCGGCATCACCGGCGCGAAGAACGAGGGCCTCATCTTCTCCCGCGGCAAGCCGCTGCGCAAGGTGCCCACCGAGCAGCTCGTCGACATCCTCTTCGAGGAGATCGACAAGTACGCCACCTCGAAGCGCATCGACGTCGACGCGACGGAGGCGAGCGCGGGAGCCGAGTGGCTGGCGGCGATCGAGGCCGAGAACGCGGGGGAGATGACCCCCGAGCGCCTCGCCGCGATGGAGGCCGCCGCCGCGGCCGCGGACCCTGACCCCATCGCGCTGGACGAGGACGTCTCGCCCGTCGCCGGTCGCCGCTTCTCGCGCGCCTGAGCCGCACCCTTTGTCCCCGCGCCGCGTTCTACCGTCGATGCCCGTCCTGCGCGCCCTCCTGCTCGTCCTCGCCCTGGTCGGCGTGCTGCTCCTCCCCGCCGCCGCCGGTGCCCGGGTACCCGCCGACTGGTCGGGGGTGACGATCGACTACCCACCCCTGCTGACCTCGCCCTCGGTCCTCTCCTCCGAGATGAGGCTGATGAAGACGAGTCACGTCGGGCGTGTGCGCGCCTCGATCTACTGGTCGGTCGCGCAGCCCTACCGCCAGATGCGCGACGTGCCCAAGGATCAGCGCGACGACTACGTCGACGAGGACGGCGTGCCCACGAAGCTCTCGGGGTTCGACTCCGTCGTCGAGAACGCCACCCGGCACGGCCTCGGGGTGCTGCCCGTCGTCCTCGGCTCCCCGGGCTGGGCGGCAGGATCCAACCCGGGCGGCACCCTCGCCCAGCCCAGGGGGACGGCCGGGTATGCCCGGTTCGTGACCACCCTCGTGCGCCGCTACGGCCCCCGCGGCACGTTCTGGCCCGACCACCCCGACCTGCCCGTGCGGCCCATCCGCCAGTGGCAGATCTGGAACGAGCCGAACCTCGCCGCCTACTGGAAGCCGCCCTTCCAGCGCCCCTACGCGGCGCTGCTGCGGGCCGCCTACCGCGCGATCCACACCGCGGACCCCGGCGCCAAGGTGGTCAGCGCGGCGCTGGCGAGCGCGAGCTGGCGGGGCCTCGAGCGGATCTATGAGGCGGGTATGCGCGGGTCCTACGACATCCTCGGAGTCAACGCCTTCACCCAGGACCCGGCCAATCTGCCCCGCGCGGTCGAGCGCAACCGCCAGGTCCAGCTGCGCCACCACGACCCCCGGCCGATCCTGGTGTCGGAGATCACCTGGGACGCCTCGCGCGGCCGCATCCGCTTCCGCTACCCCTGGTCGACGAACGAGCGCGACCAGGCCACCCGGCTCACGCAGGCCTACACCGCGCTGGCGGCGGTCCGGCGCAAGTACGACATCGTCGGCGTCTTCTGGTACGCGTGGCTCACGCCCTACGCCGGGCGCGATCCCTTCTTCTACTCCGGGCTGCGGACGTGGAACGGGAAGGGCCAGCCGCGCTCCAAGCCCGCGCTCGCCGCCTACCAGCGCGTCCTCGGCCGCCTCTGAGCGAGCCCTACGACCCCGACAACCTCCTCGACCGGCGGGCCGATCCCGCCGGGCTCGAGGCCTTCTACGCCCACGCGGAGGTGCGCGAGCGCGCGCTGCTGGCGGGCCGGCTGCCGGCCGGCGGCCGCGTCGTCTCGGTGGGAGCGGGCTGGCATCCGGGGCGACATCTGTTCCCCGCGCCGGCCTGGAATCTGCTCGCGGTCGACGCCGACCCGGCACGCCCGGACGCCGCCGTGGAGCGTGGGGTGGCCGACGCGGGCATCGTGGGTCGCGCGGGGCGGCTCGACGGGCTGCCCGACGGGGGCTTCGACGCCGTCCTCTACCGTCTCGTGCTCCACCATGTCGCCTACGCCGAGCCCCTGGCGCCCGTGCTCGCGGAGGCGGCACGGCTCCTGCGACCGGGAGGCGTCCTCGTGGCCATCGAGCCGAACCTGTGGCATCCCGTCGGGCTCGGCCTCGCCCTGGCCAACCGCCTGGGCCTCGGGGTGCGTATCCACGGCACGCCGGACGACGTGCCCCTCTCGCCCCGCCGGTTGGGCGCGGAGGCCCGGCGGGCCGGGCTGCGGCCCGAGCTGCACGCGGTCACCTACGCGTGGCGTCGGCTGCCGCCCCGCCTCCAGGGTGCCCTGCATCCCCTCGAGCGCTTCGGCTCCAGGCCGGGGGCCCGCGCCCTCGGCCACACGCTGCTGCTCGTGGCGGAGCGGAGCTAGGCGCAGGTGTCGCGCGTCCTCGGCCTGACCCTGCTCGCGGCCGCCGTGCGCTTCCCGACGCTGGGGGTCCAGTCGTTCGGGGGCGACGAGGGCTTCACGCACGCGCTCGCCACGGGACCGTGGGGAGGGCTCTGGGACGGGGTCCGGCACACGGAGTCCGCACCGCCGCTCTCCTACGCCCTGGCCTGGGGCTGGGTGCGGCTCTTCGGGGACAGCGAGGTCGGCCTGCGGTCGCTGACCGCCCTGCTCGGGACCGCGCTCGTGCCCGTCACCTTCCTCGCCGCCCGGGAGGTGGTGTCCCGGCGCGCCGCGGTCGTCGCCGCGGGGCTCGTCGCGCTGGCGCCCTTCCTCGTGTGGTACTCGCAGGAGGCGCGGGCCTACGCGCTGCTCGCGCTGCTCGGGACGGCCTCCTTCGGCCTCGCCGCCCGGGCGCGCCGCGAGCCCACATGGCGGGCGCTGCTCGGGTGGGGTGTCGTGTCCGCACTCGCCCTGGCGACTCACTACTTCGCCATCTTCGCGCTCGCCGCCGAGACCGTCTGGCTCTTCCATGGGCTGGCGGGGCGCCGGCGACAGCTCGGGCTGACCCTCGCGGTTCCGGTGGCGATCGGTGCGGCGCTCCTGCCGCTCCTCCTCTACCAGAACGCCCACGTCCCCCGGCCGTGGACGTCGGTCTTCGGGCCGCGCGACCAGCTCGCCGCCACGGTGGAGGAGTTCGCGGTCGGCCCGACCTGGACGTGGCTCATCCACCGGCCGGGGGTGGCGGTCGCCCTCGCGTGCGTGGCGATGGCCGCCTGGGCCCTGGTGCGCGGTGGGCGGCGGGTCGAGCGACGCGGAGCCCTGATCGCGGCCGCGGTGGCGCTCGCGATCCTGGTCGTCCCCCTCGCGCTCTCGCTGGTCGGGCCCACGTACCTGGCCCCGCGCAACGTCATCGTGGCGTTGCCGATCGGCGCCGTCGCGCTCGCGGCGGGACTGACCGCCGGTCGGGCCGGCCTGGTCGCCGGGGTGGCGCTGGTCGCCCTGTGGCTCGCGATCGACGTCGCCGTCCCGCTCACCCCCGCCCTCCAGCGCGCGCCGTGGCGCGAGGCCGCCGCGGACCTCGGGACGAGCCCCGACGCCCGGCTGCTCCTCCTCCCCGACGGCTTCCTCGAGCCGCGGGTGGCCCGCGCCTACCTCCCCGCCGCCCGCGTCGTGAAGGGGACCCCGCCACCAGTCCGCGAGGTGGTGATCATCGGGAGCACCCGTTACGCCCGGCGCGTGCTCGACACGCCGCCGGGCGCGGGGTTCGTGCTCGTGGAGCGCCGGGATCGCCGGGCGGACCTGGGGATGACGCGGTGGGTCGCCACCCGCCCGACACAGCCCGCCGTGCCGGCGGGCGGGGTGGCGCTGGCGCTGCCGGGGGGGAGCCGGAGCCGTCGCTGAGCGTCCCCCAATACGCTCCTGCCCGTGACCCGGCTCGACGGCTACCTGCTGCCCACCGAGAAGCAGGCGCCGGGCGACGCGGAAGCGCTCTCGCACAAGCTGCTCGTGCGCGCGGGCATGGTGCGCCAGGTGGGAGCCGGGCTGTGGACGTGGCTGCCCGCCGGCTTCCGGGTCCACCACCGGGCGATTCGGATCATCCGCGAGGAGATGGACCGGATCGGCGGCCAGGAGATGCTCATGCCGGTGATCAACCCGGCCGAGCCGTGGCGCCGCTCCCGGCGCTACGAGGAGGTCGGCCCGGAGCTGTTCCGCTTCCAGGACCGCAAGGATGCCGACATGGTCCTCGCGATCTCCCACGAGGAGATCGTCACCACGCACGTCGCGCAGCTCGTGCGCTCCTACCGCGACCTCCCGCTGATCCTCTACCACTTCCAGGTCAAGGGCCGCGACGAGCCGCGCCCGCGCGCCGGAGTGCTCCGCACCCGCGAGTTCACGATGAAGGACTCCTACTCGTTCGACCGGGATCCCGAGGGGCTCCAGGCCTCCTACGACAGACACATCGGGGCCTACGACCGGATCTTCGACCGCGCGGGGCTCGAGTGGTACCGGGTCGCCGGCGACGTGGGGATGATGGGGGGGACCGGCGCGCACGAGTACATGGCGCCGTGCGCGGCGGGGGAGAACGACGTCGCCCTCGCCGAGGGCTACGCGGCCAACGTGGAGATCGCCTCCGCCGACCCGCAGCCCGTGGAGCTCCCGGCCCCGCTGGCCGCCCCAGAGCTTGTGCACACCCCCGGCCTGACCACCGTCGAGGAGGTCGCACGCTCGCTCGGAGTCGCCGCCGGCGCGCTGCTCAAGGCCTTTCCCGTCGTCGTCGCGGACCGCGGGCTCGTCCTCGTGCTCGTCCGCGGGGACCACCGCGTCAACGAGATCAAGCTGCGCAACCACCTCGGGACAGAATTCCGCCCCGCCCACGAGGACGAGGTCCTCGCCCGGATCGGCCCGCCCGGCTTCCTCGGGCCGGTCGGCGCCGACGTGCCCATCCTGCTCGACGACGCCGTGGGCGGCGGGGGATACGTCACCGGCGCCAACTCCCGCGACGACCACCTGCGCGGGGTCGAGCCCGGGCGCGATTTCCCGTTCAGGCGCGCCGATGTGCGCACGGTGGAGGCGGGCGACACCGTCGCCGGGGCGCGGGTGCGCATCGAGCCGGCGATCGAGGTGGCGAACATCTTCCAGCTCGCGCTGCGCTACTCCGAGCCCCTCGGGGCGACCTACCTCGACCCGGACGGGAAGGCGCAGTCGATCTGGATGGGCTCCTACGGGATCGGGCCCGCGCGGATCGCCGCCGCGGCGGTCGAGCAGTTCGGCGACGAGCACGGGATCGCCTGGCCGCGAGCGCTGGCGCCGTGGGACATCGAGCTCGTCGGGCTCGGCAAGCCGGGCACGGAGGAGCGGGAGCTCGCCGAGCGCCTCTACGACGAGCTGCGCGCGACCGGCCTCGACGTCCTCTACGACGACCGGGACGCCGGGCCCGGCGAGAAGTTCGCCGACGCGGAGCTCGTGGGCTGCCCGCTGCGGGCGACCGTGGGGCGGCGCACGCTGTCGGGCGGCGAGCTCGAGGTCCAGGTCCGTCGCGGGCGGGAGGGACGCTCCGTGCCGCTCGCGGGGGCCGCCGGCGCGGTGGCGGCGCTGTGGCGCGAGCTCCCCTGACGTTCAGGCGGCTCGCCGGCCTCGACCGCTCGGGACCGCCCCCGCCGCAGACCCGCCGCGGGGCGCCACTCAACCCGTGGACCGTCCCCAACGCGATCGGGTTCGTCCGCCTCGCCCTCATCCCCGTCTTCCTCGGGGTCGCCTTCTCGAGCGGGTATGGCCGCGACGCGGTGGCCGCCACGCTGTTCGGCGTGATCGGCTGGGGCGATTACGCCGACGGGATCGCCGCCCGCGTGACCGGTCAGTACTCCCGGCTCGGCGCGCTGCTCGACCCGGTGGTCGACCGCCTGCTCGTCGTCTCCGGTATGGCGGTCGCCTGGCACTTCCACCTGCTGCCGCGCTGGCTCGTCGCGGTGCTCGTGGCCCGGGAGGTGGCGATGCTCGTCCTCGGGCGCCTCGCCCTGTCGCAGGGCCGGGACATCGCCATCAACTGGCCGGGGCGCCTGGCCGTCGCGCCGGTGATGGGGGCGCCGTTCTTCGCGATGTGCGGGCTGCTGGGCCTCGGGACGGTGCTGCTGGCCATCGGCACGGCGCTCGCCCTGGTGGCGACCGCGCTGTACGTCCGCGACGGACGCACCCTCAAGTAGCGGTTGACACCGCGGCTATGCTCGCGGCTCTATGGACACCTTCCCCGACCTCGGCTCCCTGGACGACCAGGAGTTGAAGGACCTCATCCGTCGGCTCACGGAGGAGGAGATGGACGTCTCCTACCGACGGCGGATCCTCCACGGCAAGATCGACATCCTCCGCGCCGAGCTCGTGAATCGCCTGAGGAAGAAGAACGACGGGGGCGAGGATCTCATCTCCGACTACGACGTGGAGCAGCTCACCGACATCCTCGCCGGCCGCAAGCCCGCCGGGGGCGATGTGGTGAGCAACGGCGAGGAGCCGGTCTAGGCACGGGAGACCGGCGTGGCCGCGGTCACCTGTCCCGAGTGCGCCACCCTCAACCCCGAGGGCGCGAACTACTGCCAGAACTGCGGCGCGCATCTCCTCGTGGCCGACGCGCCGGCGGGGCTTACGACGGCCGCCTACAGGATCGGGGAGACCGGGGAGATCGAGCCCATCGACCTCGACGCGGTCACCGCGCACGGAGCGGCGCTCGTGATCCGGGCGGGCGGCGGGCGGACGGGCGAGTCCTTCGAGCTCGGGGGCGACCAGCGGAGCGTGGGGCGGCGCCCGGAGTCCGACATCTTCCTCGACGACGTGACGGTGTCGCGCGACCACGCGCTGCTCGTGCGCCGAGGCGAGGACTGGTACCTCGACGACTGCGGGTCGCTCAACGGAAGCTACGTCAACCGGCGGCGGATCGACTCCCACCGCCTCGCCGACGGGGACGAGCTCCAGATCGGCAAGTACAAGCTCGCCTTTCTCGCATGAGCGTTCCCGATCTCCCCGGAATCAGCGGCCCCGAGCCGGTCTCCCGTGAGAAGTCGATCACGATCGGGACGGTCTGCAAGGCGCTCGCCCAGGAGTTCCCCGACATCTCCATCTCCAAGATCCGCTACCTGGAGGACCAGAAGCTCCTCACCCCGCGGCGTACGCCGGGCGGCTACCGGGTCTACACCCAGTCCGAGGTGCAGCGCCTGCGGACGATCCTGCGCCTCCAGCGCGACGAGTTCCTGCCCCTGCGGGTCATCCGCCAGGAACTCGCGTCCGGCCGCACGGACTCCGAGACGCCCTCCTCGCCGAGCGAGAACGGGCGTATGGCCCAGCGGCGGGCGGCGGTGACGGTCAAGGATCCCGGCGCGCTGTACACGCTCGAGGACGTGCTCGAGGAGACCGGCGCGCAGGCCTCGCTCGTGCGCGAGCTCGAGGAGTACGGCGTTATCAAGGGCCGTCAGCGCGCGGGCACGAAGTACTTCGACGAGACCGAGCGCGAGATCGTCCGCGCCGTGACCGAGCTCGCCCGCTACGGGGTGGCCGGGCGCAACCTGCGGGTCTTCCGCTCCTCGGCGGACCGCGAGTCCCAGTTGCTCCAGCAGATCCTCGCCCCCGCCCTGCGCTCGCGCAACCCCGAGCGCCGGCGCGAGGCGGTCGAGGCGCTCGAGAACCTCGCGGCGGTCACCGCGTACCTCAAGCACCTCCTGCTCATCCGGGACCTGCGCCAGATCGCGGGATAACGCTCCCCACCCATCCCATGCCGGAAGCGCCCGTCGACCTGCGCGCCCTCGTGCGCGACGTCCCCGACTTCCCCTCTCCGGGGATCGTCTTCAAGGACATCACTCCGCTGCTGCTCGACCCCGGCGCGCTCGACGCGGCGGTCTCCGGGCTGGGGGCGTGGGCCACGAACCTGGGCGTCGACCTCGTGGTCGCCGCCGAGGCGCGGGGGTTCATCCTCGGCGGGGCGCTGGCCCGCGAGCTCGGCGCGGGGTTCGTCCCGGCGCGGAAGCCCGGGAAGCTCCCCGCTCACACCGAGCGGGCCGAGTACGTGCTCGAGTACGGGATCGACGCACTCGAGGTCCACGCCGACGCGCTCGCCGGCGGCGCGCGCGTGCTCATCCACGACGACCTCCTGGCCACCGGCGGCACCGCCCGGGCGGTGGGCGAGCTCGTCGAGCGCCTCGGGGGGGACGTGGTGGACTGCGCGTTCCTCGTCGAGCTCGGCTTCCTGCCCGGACGTGAGCGACTGACGCCCTGGGACGTCCACTCCCTGCTCGTCTACTGATGCGCACCCGCGCGACGAAGCACCTCGAGGTGGCGCCCGACGACGTGTGGCGGGTCGTGAGCGACCCGCACCATCTCCCGCGCTGGTGGCCGAAGGTGGAGCGGGTGGAGGGCGTGTCCGAGGACCACTTCACCCAGGTGCTGCTGACGGAGAAGGGCAAGCCGGTCCGTGCCGACCAGCGGGTCGTCGCGCGCGAGGACGGCCGGCGGATGGCCTGGGAGCAGCTTCTCGCGGGCACGCCGTTCGAGCGTCTGCTCGAGTCCCAGCGCACCGAGGTGTCGGTGGCGGCGGAGCGCGGCGGGACCGTGGTCGCGCTCGAAGTCGACCAGAAGCTGCGGGGGTGGTCGAAGATGGGCCCGTTCTTCTTCTCGCGGGCGCCCACCCGGCAGCTCGAGGACGCCCTCGAGGCGCTGGCGCGCGTCTGTGGTTGACGTCGGGGCGCGCCCGGCTCAGGCTGCCGGACGTGACATGGCGTGGTGGGGCTGGGGGCCGGAGGGCGCCGAGCGCGCCCTGCCCCGAGGCGGGATCGACGTGCTCGAGGCCGAGCTCGGTCCGCTGTCGCGCACCCCGCGGCCGCCGGTGGCGCCCGACGCGGTGGCGCTGGGAGATCCGGCGCCGGTGCCTGACCTCGGGCTGGCCCTCGACGCGAGCCGCGCGGCGCGCCTCGCCCACGCCGCCGGGCGCTCCTACCCCGACCTCATTCGCCTGCGTACGGGGCGGGTCGAGCACGGGCCCGACGCGATCGCCCGGCCGGGAAGCCACGCCGAGGTCGCCGGGCTGCTGGAGCGGGCCGCCGCCGCGGGCGTGGCCGTCGTGCCGTGGGGGGGAGGGACGTCGGTCGTCGGGGGCGTGGAGCCGCTCCGGGGCCCGTTCGCCGCGGTGGTGGCCCTCGACCTCGGCGCGCTGGACCGCCTCGTCGCCCTCGACGAACGCTCGCTCACCGCGGTGCTCGAGCCCGGGCTGCGCCTGCCCGAGGCCGAGGAGCTGCTGGCCGCGCGCGGCCTCACCCTCGGCCACGTACCCCAGTCGTGGGAGTACGCGACGGTCGGGGGCTGCGCGGCCACGCGCTCGGCGGGGCAGGCCTCGACGGGGTTCGGGCGGATCGACGAGCTCGTCGTCGGCCTCCGCGCGGCGTCCCCCGGCGGGGAGATCGTCCTACCGCCGCGGCCGCCGAGCGCGGCCGGGCCCGACCTGCGCGAGCTGCTCGTCGGCTCGGAGGGGACGCTGGCGGTGCTCACCGAGATCGCCCTGCGGGTCCGCCCCCGCGCGCCCCACGAGCGCTTCGAGGGCTTCTCGCTGCCCGGGTGGCGTGATGGCATCGAAGCGCTGCGGGCGCTCGAGCAGGGCGGGAAGGCACCCGACGTCGTGCGGCTCTCGGATCCCGAGGAGACGCGCCTGACCCTGCTCCAGGCCCGCTCGAGCGCGCGCGCACTCAAGGCCTACCGCGCCGTGCGCGGGCATCGTCGCGGCTGCCTCGCCGTTGTGGGCTGGTACGGCGAGCGCGACGGGATCGACCGCCGCCGGCGCCGCGCGGCGGCGGTCCTGAGGCGCTACGGAGCGGTGACGCTCGGGGCGGGCCCCGGGCGGGCCTGGGAGCAGGGCCGCTTCCGCGCCCCGTACCTGCGCGACGCGCTGCTCGCCCACGGAGTGCTGGCCGAGACGCTCGAGACCGCGGCGCCGTGGTCGGGGCTCGAGGCGCTGCACGCCCGGGTCGGCGAGGCCCTGCGCGATGTCCTGGGCGCCCGGGGGACTCCGGCGCGCGTCCTCTCCCACGTCTCGCACCTGTATCCGACCGGCGCCTCGCTGTACTTCACGTTCCTCGCCCGCGCGGAGCCGGGCGCCGAGCTCGCCCAGTGGCGGGCGGCGAAGGACGCCGCCTCGGAGGCCATCGCCGGCGCGGGCGGGACCATCTCCCATCACCACGCGGTGGGCACGGACCACGCGCCGTGGATGGAACGGGAGATCGGGAAGACCGGGGTGCGCCTCCTGAGAGCGGCCAAGCGCGAGCTCGACCCCGCCGGGATCCTCAACCCGGGGAAGCTGTTGCCCGCCTAGCCTTTCGGGACGGCGCGCAGCGCGCCCAAGAGGAGGATCCGGCCGAGCGCCCTGGACGGCCGGCGGGGGCTTCCGGGCTGCCGCGTCACGAGCATCGTGTCGTAGGGGGTGAGATCCTTGGGCACGGGCGCGAAGGCACTGAGCCGTCCGCTCCTGACCTTCCCGCGGGGGATCCCCACGAGCTCGAGGGGGGCGGTCTTCGCCCCCGTGAGCCAGACGGAGACGAAGCCCTTCGAGGGCTTCGCGAGCCCCTGCAGGACGACGACGAACGCCGCCGAGTTGCCGACACGCTTGAGTTGGACGATCCCCACGGGCTTCGCGCGTCCGTTCGGATCGTTCAGGTTGATCTGGGCGCGGACCGAGCCTGTCGCGGCCGCGGGCGTCGTCGTCGTGCCCGCACCGGGCGTGGTGGATGTCCCGGCCTGAGTCGTGCCGACCGGCGTGGTCGTCGTCGAGGGCGAGTCATCTCCCCGCTTGACCACGAGGGCAAGGACGATGGCCGCCGCGAGGATGGCGACGCCCGCGATCAGGGCGAGGCCGCCGAGGCGCGAGGGTGGCGGATCGCCCTCCCGCCGGACGCTGACGGGCTCGGGCTCGGGCTCGGTCTCGGTCGTCTCGAGCGGAGCCGTTCCCGTTGCCGGCTGGTCGGGTGTCGGCGCCTCGGGGGCGGGCGTGTCTGCGACCGGCTCCGGCGCGGGCCCGACCTCGAGCTCGGGGATCTCGGGCAGCGCGTCGCCGGCGATTGGGGCGAGCCCCTCGGTCGCCTTACGGGCCCAGGCCTGGGTCGGTCCGGACGCGGCCAGCTCGGAGCGCGTCGCGGCCCGCTCGGAGTCCGGGAGCTGACCGAGCAGGTAGTCGGTCACGCGCCCACGGCTCTCCGCGGGCAGATCCTCGCCCGCCAGCACGGTCATCCCGGCGTGCGCCCGGGCCTGGACCGCCTCGGGCGAGATCTTCAGCAGGCTGCCCAGGTCGGCGTAGGAGCGGCCCTGGCGCAGGACGAGCTGGAGGACGGCCCGCTGGTCGGGCGCGAGTGACTCGAGGGCGGCCATGAGCGGGGATGCTAGGCGCTGGCACAGTCGGGAGCGCAGGTATCTTCGTCGGCGTGAGCGTCTCCCCGGCCGTTCCCTTCGAGGAGACGTTCGACGCGCTCTACGGCCTGGAGATCGTCGAGCAGGGCGACGGGCACGTCCGCGGACGGGTGCCGGTGTCCAACCGCGTCCGCCAGCCGATGGGCCTCGTCCACGGCGGGCTCTTCGCTGCCATGGCCGAGTCGCTGACCTCCATGGCCACGTACCTCGCCGTCTCGCCCGAGGGCAGGATCGCCGTCGGCCTGGCCAACTCGACGAGCTTCCTGCGGCCCATCCTCGAGGGCACGGTGCACGCCGAGGCCCGCGCGCGCCACCGGGGCCGGACGACGTGGCTCTGGGACGTCGAGATCACCGATGACGACGGGCAGCTCTGCGCGCTGACGCGGATGACCATCGCCGTACGCGATCCAGGCTAGGGGTGCCGGAGGCGGCCACATGGCCGCCGGAGGCGGGTCCCCAGTCGCGAATAGCGACACATACTCTTAGTGCGCGAAGCGCTCGCCCGGCGTCCCCTCCCCCTCGCGCTCGGCGAGGGCGGTGATGGTCGCGCGCATGGCCTCCTCGCCCCCGAAGAGGGAGGTGAGCTGGGAGGCGTAGGCGGCGGCCGCCGCGAGCTTGGTCGCCAGGGTCGCCGCGATGGGCTCCACGCGCTCGCCCGGCGTGGGCGGGATGTCGTCGGAGACCACCGCGGGCGTGTCGCGCCAGCGGGCGACACCGACCGACAGCTCGGCGAGCTCGAGCGCGCGGACGAGCTGCACGTGGTCGACGTGGCCGCCGAGCCCCTGCGGTGCGTAGACCTCGGTCGCCGCGAACCGCTCCACGAGCCGCGCGATCGCCGTGGCCAGATGCTGGTGGACGAGATCGTCGTCGCGCGGCGCGGCGAGCAGCGCCGCGGCCGAGCCGTAGCCGCGGTGCTGCGCCTCGGGGAGGGGAAGGTGGACGGTCCGGGCGATCCCGAGGCGCTGGGCGGCCGCCCGGTCCTCTTCGCGGCGCAGGGCCATGGGGTCCGTCTCGGGCCCGATCCCCTGCTGGCAGGCCAGCGCGAAGCCCTCGGGGTCGGGAACCGACAGTGTGAACGCGGTGGCGAGCACGACCTCCTCCCCGGCGGCGGCACGCGCGGCGAGGGTCCCGCCGGCAGAGAGCACGGCGTCGTCGAGGTGCGGGGAGAGGGCGAGGATCATTCCGGGCGGGCGGGCCGATAGCGGTTGGTGATCGGCATGCGCCGGTCGCGTCCGAACGCGCGGGCCGAGATGCGGATCCCCGGGGGCGCCTGACGGCGCTTGTACTCCGCGAGGTCCACGAGCCGCAGGACCGCGTCGACCTCCTCGGCGCTGAAGCCGCGGCGGATGATCTGGTCGCGCCCGAGCTCGTCCTCCACGTAGGCCGCGAGGATCGGGTCGAGGCGGTCATAGGGCAGGAGGGTCTGGTCGTCGGTCTGGCCCGCGCGCAGCTCGGCGGACGGCGCCCGGTCGAGGATCGCCGCCGGCACCCCGCGGTGGCGCGAGAGCGCGTAGACGAGCGTCTTGGGTACGTCCTTGATCACCGCGAACCCACCCGCGGAGTCCCCGTAGAGGGTCGTGTAACCCACCGAGGTCTCGGACTTGTTGCCCGTGGTGAGCACGAGCCAGCCGAACTTGTTCGACAGGGCCATGAGGATGTTCCCGCGGATCCGAGCCTGGAGGTTCTCCTCGGTGAGATCGGGCTCGCGGCCGGCGAAGACCTCGGCGAGCGACTCATCGTACCCGCGCATCATCGGGGCGATGTCGAACCCGAGGCGCTCGACCCTCAGGCTGTCGGCGAGCTCGCGCGCGTCCTGCTGGGTCTCCCCGGACGAGTAGGGCGAGGGCATGATCGCCGCCGAGACCCGGTCGGGGCCGAGCGCGTCGGCGGCCACGCAGGCCACGAGCGCGGAGTCGATCCCCCCCGACAGCCCGAGCACGACCCGCTCGAAGCCGTTCTTGACCACGTAGTCGCGCAGACCCAGGCACAGGGCGGCGTAGACCTCGGCGAGCGGGTCCAGCAGCTCGGCCACCTCCCCGCCCTGCATCGCGTCGGGCGCCGAGGACCCGGGCAGCGCGAGGCGGGCGAGGGTCTTCACGCGCCCCGGCTCGGAGAACCGCGCCGCGGGTCGGTGGCGCGGGTCGCGCAGACGCAGCGCGCGCGGGCCCTCCGGGTCGAGGTCGGCCACCAGCAGCTCCTCGTCGAACTGCCGCGCGCGGGCGATCACGTGTCCCTCGTGGTCGATCACCACCGAGTGCCCGTCGAAGACGAGCTCGTCCTGTCCGCCCACGAGCGCGCAGAACGCCACCGCGCAGGTGTTGTCGCGCGCGCGTTGGGCGAGCATCCGCTCGCGCTCGACCCCCTTGCCCGCGTGGTAGGGGGAGGCCGACAGATTGACGAGCAGCGTCGCCCCGGCCAGGGCCTCGTCGGAGGCGGGCGGGCCGGGCTCCCAGATGTCCTCACAGATCGTGAGCCCGAGGGTGACGTCGCCCACCTCGAGCAGCGCGCCCGCGTCGCCCGCGGCGAAGTAGCGCTGCTCGTCGAACACGCCGTAGTTGGGCAGGAAGACCTTGCGGTAGACCGCCTGGAGCCGCCCGTCGGCGAGGACGGCCAGCGCGTTGTAGACGTCCTCGCCGCGCTCGGGGAAGCCGACGAGGGCGATGACGTCCTGCGCCTCGGCGGCCAGGCGCTCGAGGGCCCGGCCCGTCTCGCCCAGGAAGTGCTCTTTCAGCAGCAGGTCCTCGGGCGGGTAGCCCGTGAGGGCGAGCTCGGGGAAGAGCACGAGCTCACAGCCGCGGCGGCGGGCATCGCGCATCCCCGCGAGGATCTTCTCCGCGTTGCCGGGCAGGTCGCCGACGGTCGCGTTCATCTGGCACAGGCCGAGCCTCATAGGTCCGGAGTGTTGGACAGCCAGTATTGGGCGAACTTCAGAAGGCGCGGATCACCCGGGTCGCGGGCGTGGAGGAGATGGCGCCAGGCCGCCGCGACGATGCCCGACCCTCCTCGCGGGGAGAGGATCACGGCCTGCCCCACCGCGATGAGCGTGGGCGTGCTCCGTCCGCCGGCCACCCGGCGCTGGACTGCGCGCAGCGGCCCCGGCACGGGGACGGTGCGGTCACCGGGATAGAAGATCACGACGTTGCCGAGCTCGAGCGCGTGGAGGATCTGATCGTCGCCGAGCGGCACGCGGTCACCGGGCACGCGGACCGGCGTGAGCGGGCCGCTCGTGGGCGGATCGCATCGCCCGCGCGTGCAGCCGGGCCTGGCATCGGGCCGCGGGGCGTGGAGCGCGACGTGCCGGTGACCGCGGTCGGGCTGGAGCTGCCCGGGGCCGCTCGGGGCCGTGCTCCTGACCCCTGCGGAGTCCCGGCCCGAGAAGAACAGCAGCAGCGCGAGGACGCCGCCGACGGCGACGAGGACGCCCACCAGTGGACCGATCAGGCGGCGCACCTAGAGCCGATCGCCTTGGGCCACGCGCGGATCATCCCCCATCCCCCGGATCTCCTCAACCTTCCACAAGGTGTGTAGAGTGCGGCGCACACGGTTATACACGCGCCAGAGCGAGAGAGACGATGAGCGCCACGGACACCACTTTCGAGCAGATGTACCGCGAGTATCACGGCATGGTCCACGGGGCCGCGCTGCGGATCCTCGGGGATCCGGCGCGGGCCCAGGACATCACCCACGACGTCTTCGAGCGGATGTGGCGACGACCCGAACGGTTCGATCCCTCCCGCGGCGAGCTCGGCCCCTACCTGCGCCTCATGGCGCGCTCGCGCGCGCTCGACGTCTACCGCGAGGGCCAGGCCGCGGGCCGTGCGAGCGACCGGCTCAAGGTCGTCGTCGCCCAGCAGGAGGGTCGCGAGGACGAGCGCCCCGAGCCCGCCCTGGCGCGCGCCGAAGACTCGGACGAGGTCTCCGCCGCGCTCGCGAGCCTGCCCGACGCCCAGCGCGACGCAATCCTGCTCGCCTACTGGGGTGGCCTGACCGCCGACGAGATCGCCCGCCGCTCCGAGGTCCCGCTCGGGACGGCGAAGAGCCGCTTGCGCCTCGGGCTCAACAAGCTCCGTACGGAGCTCGAGCCCGCCGTCGCGGCGTAGGAGTCTCGCGCCATCCTCCGCGCCGCCTGAGCATGTGTCGCTTGTCGCGACGGGGGACCCGCCTCCGGCGGCCATTTGGCCGCCTCCGGCACCCCTAGGCTCGCCGGTGTGGGCCGCTGCGTCGCGCACCTCGACATGGACGCGTTCTACGTGTCGGTCGAGCTCGGGCGGCGGCCCGAGCTCCGCGGGCTGCCCGTGGTCGTCTCGGGGACCGGTCCGCGTGCCGTGGTGACCACGGCCTCCTACGAGGCGCGACGCTTCGGCGTGGGCTCCGCGGTCCCCGCCTCCCGGGCGCGGCGGCTGTGTCCCGACGCGGTCTTCGTCGCGCCCGACTTCAGCGCCTACCGCGAGGAGTCGGGTCGGGTCATGGCGCTCGTGCGCGCGCACGTGGAGTGCGTGGAGGTCGTCGGCCTCGATGAGGCCTACCTCGACCTGACGGGCCTCAGCGCCCCGCGGGCGGCGATGCGCCGGCTCGTGACGGCGATCTCCGAGAAGACGGGATTGGCGGCCTCGGTGGGGATCGGCCCGAGCAGGCTCGTGGCCAAGGTCGCCTCCGACGCGGAGAAGCCGCGGGGCTTCGTCGTGCTCACCCGGGAGGAGGCGTGCGCGCGCTGGTCCGGGGCGCCGCCGGGCCTCGTGCCCGGGATCGGGCCAAAGACCGCGGCCCGGCTCGCCGGGCTCCGGCTCGACACGCTCGCGAAGATCGCGGCGGCGCCCGACGAGCGGCTCGCCTCGGCGTTCGGTGCGCGGATGGGGCCGTGGCTGCGCCGGCGGGCGTCGTTCGAGGACGATTCACCGGTAGGCGCGGCGGCCAAGGCGGTGTCCGAGTCGCGCGAGACGACGTTCCCCTACGACGTGCGCGACGCGGGAGAGATGGAGGGGGTGCTCGAGCGACTGGCGGGGGAGCTGTGCGCCGGCCTGCGCCGGCACGGACGCCGGGGGCGGACGGTGGGGATCAAGGTCCGCCTCGACGACTTCTCCACCCACACACGCGCGCGAACGCTGTCCGCGGCGCTCGACGACCCCGTGCGGGTGGGTGCGCTGGCCCGCGAGCTCCTGCGCGAGTTCGCGCCCGCGCGGCCGGTGCGGCTGCTCGGGGTGCGCATGGCCGGGCTCGAGCGGGGCGCGGACCCCCAGCTCGCGCTGCCCCTGTGAGCTTCGCGCGCGGGCGCCTCCTCGTCGCCGCGCCGAGGCTGCCCGACCCGAACTTCCGCCGGGCGGTGTTGCTCGTCTGCGAGCACTCAGATGAGGGCGCCCTGGGGATCGTCCTGAACCGCCCGGGAGAGCTGCTCGCGGCCGAGGCGGTCCCCGAGCTGGCCGAGGCGCTCGACCCCGGCGCGGTGGTGTGGGCGGGAGGCCCGGTGGGGACGGACGGGGTCGTCGTCCTCGCCGAGTGGGAGGACCCGGCGGCGGCCGCCGGTCTCGTGCTCGGCGCGGTCGGGTTGCTCGGAGCGGGGGACGGCGAGGACGCGCTGGCCCACACCACGCGCGTCCGGGCGTTCGCCGGGATCTCGGGCTGGGGCCCGAGTCAGCTCGAAGCCGAGCTCGCCCGCGAGGACTGGATCGTCGTCGACGGCGAGCCCGACGACGTCTTCTGCGCCGACCCCGGACGCCTCTGGGGCACGGTGCTCGCCCGCCAGGGCGGACGGCTCGCCCTCCTGGCCCGGATGCCCGTCGACCCCTCGGTGAACTGATCGACGACCCTCCCTGCCGACTCCCAGCGCCGCCTCGCACGATCACCGCGAGTGGGGCTCGACGGGGGGCACCAGCACCAGGCCGCGGAGGTCGATGAGGACGTGGACGAGGATCGGGAGCAGCAGGCTTCCGGTGGCCACGTACAGCGCGGCGAGGACCGCCCCGAGCAGGCCGGTCGCGAGCATCCCGGCCGGTCCCTGGTAGGCGTGAGCGACGGCGAAGACGACGACGGCGACGAGCGCGGCGGGCACGATCGGGAGACCGAGCAGATCGACGAGGAGGGCCACCAGCAGGCCCCGGTAGAGCACCTCCTCGCAGATTCCGGCGGTGAGCGAGACGGCGACCGCGAGACCCCGCTCGGCTGATGTTCGGGGCAGCAAGGCACTCACGGCGCCCTGCCCGGGGACAGCCTTGCCCGCGGCGGCAAGCCGGCGGAGGATCACAACCGACACGGCGACGCTCACGGCCAAGGAGGCGGTGAACCCCAGGGCCACCGGCAGATGACGACCGCCGGGTAGCCCGACCCCGACTGAGGCGGCGCTCAGCCCGGGAGCGACCACGACGATGATGGCCACCAGCGCCGTCCAGGCCCATTCGATGCTCAGCGTGAGCCGGTAGAAGCGCAGCAATGCTCCGGGATCGCGCTCACGCTCCCGCTTCAGACGGGCGTAGTACCGATGCCCGACGATCGGCTCGCCGACCACAGCGTAAGCGGCGAGCGGAGCCGCCAGCGCCAGCCCCACCGTGCCGAACTCCGGATGGATGTCGAGCACCCGTGACACCGTAACCACGCGGTGATGTCGGCGCGAGGGAGGTGCTCATGCCGGGCGCGGGGCGCAGCGCTGCGTGACGGCCCAGACGGCGAGGGCGGTGACCGCGGCGCCGGCGCCGAGCAGGCACGTCGCGTTCCAGCCGGCGGCGCCGTAGACCGTGGCGGAGAGCAGCGACCCGAGCACGCCGCCGAGGAAGAACGAGACCATGTAGGCCGTGGTCAGGCGGCTGCGGGCTTCGGGCCGGAGGCGGTAGATCGCGTTCTGGTTGTTGATGTGGACGGCCTGGATGCCGAGGTCGAGCACGACGATCCCGGCGATGAGCGCGGGCAGCGAGGAGCCGCCCAGTGCCAGCAGCGCCCAGCTCGCGACGGTGACGAGCAACGGGATGATGAGCGCGAGCCGGTCATGTCCGCGGTCGGCGAGGCGGCCGGCGAGCGGGGCGATCAGCGCGCCGGCGGCACCGGCGAGGCCGAACAGGCCGATCACGCCCTCGCCGTAGTGGTAGGGCGCGCCGGCGAGCAGGAACGTGATCGAGGTCCACAGCACCGAGAACCCGACCATGGCGAGCATGCCGAGCGCCATGCGCCGCCGCAGCACGGGCTCCTCGGCGATCAGCGAGAACACGGAGCGCAGGAGCTCGGAGTAGCGCAGCCGTTCGGTGGGGGCGACGACCGGCAGCCCGCGGTGCAGCGCGAGCGACAGGGCGAGCATCGCGGCGGCAGCGAGCGCGAAGACCAGTCGCCAGCCCCCGAGCGCGGCGATCAGCCCGCTCAGCGTGCGGGAGGCGAGGATTCCGATCAGCAGGCCGCTCATGACCGTCCCCACGACCTGCCCGCGCTGCTGCGGCCCGGCCAGGCTCGCGGCGAGCGGCACGACGATCATGGCGACGACCGACAGCGTGCCGAGCGCGGCCAGCGCCGCGGCGAGCACCAGGAAGGAAGGTGCGGCGGCGCATGCCGCAGCCGCCGCGGCGGCGCCGAGCAGCACCCGGCTGATCAGCCGCCGGCGCTCGAGCAGGTCGCCGAGCGGGACCAGCAGCGCCAGCCCGACGACGTAGCCCACCTGCGAGCAGGTCACGAGTAGCCCGGCGGTGCTGTCCGAGACCCCGAACGCGTGGCCGAGGAGGCTCAGCAGCGGCTGGACGTAGTAGAGGTTCGCGACCGCCGCGCCGCACGCGACGGCGAGCAGGAGGACCAGGCGGCGCGAGATCTCCAGGGCTGCGTCAGCGCCGGTGGCGGTGGTCATGTCGACACCGTGACGCCGCCCGCGCGGGCCAGCCAGAGCCCCCGTGCTACCGGGAGTGGCGAGCCTGGGAGTCGCAGGGCCACCATCGCGCGCCCCCCGGCTCTCTAGCCTCGATCGCGATGGACGCCGAGAACCGAATCGGACGGTTCCTGCGAGCGCGACGCGAGCTCGTCCACCCGGAGGAGGTCGGCCTCCCTGACCTCGGTCGCCGCCGCGTTCCCGGGCTGCGCCGCGAAGAGCTCGCGATGCTGGCCGGGGTCAGCGCCGACTACTACATCCGCCTGGAGCAGGGCCGCGACCAGCATCCCTCCGAGCAGGTGCTCGCGGCGCTGGCCCGCGCCCTGCGCCTGGACGAAGACGCCACCGCGCACCTGCACGAGCTCGCGCGCCCGGCTCCGCGTCGGCGGCGGGCCGCCACGCGACCCGAACGGGTGAGCCCCGATCTGCAGAGGCTGCTCCACACCTGGTCGCAGACGCCGGCGTTCGTCCTCGGGCGTCGCATGGACGTGCTCGCGAGCAACGCGCTCGCTGGGGCGCTGCACGCCGGCTTCACCGAGGGCAACAACCTGTCGCGCGTGTTCTTCCTGGACCCTGCCGCGCCCGCGTTCTACGCCGACTGGGACCGCGTCGCCGCCGGCGCCGTCGCCGGGCTGCGCGCATCGGCGGGCGCCGACCTCGACGACCCGCGCCTGACCGAGCTCGTCGGCGAGCTGTCGCTGAAGAGCGAAGCTTTCCGCCGCCTGTGGGCCCGCCACGACGTGCGCGACAAGACGAGCGGCACCAAGCGCTTCAACCACCCGCAGGTCGGCGAGCTGACACTCAGCTATCAGTCGTTCGCGGTGGCCGGCGCCCCCGGGCAGCTGCTGACCGTCTACCACGCCGAGTCCGACACCCCGAGCGCGCAGGCCCTCGCGCTGCTGTCGAGCATCGCGGCCGGCGAGCCGAGCAGCCCGGTGCCGACCCGGACACCATCCGGGTCATAGGCGCGGGTCGGGCAGCAGAGAGTCCCAGGGCGACGTCCCCTGCGCGCGATCGACCGCGCGGATGACGCCGGGTGCCAGAAGACCGGATTACGCTCCGCGGGCGCGACGCCGATGCGGACGCTGATCGCAGGTATGCGATCGAGCCCCACCAGCCGGCGCGCCTCCTGTCGGCGAGCCGTAGCGCTGATGCAGCGTGCCGTTCAGCCGAAGGCGATCAGGCCGGTGAGCGCGGCGGCCGCCACGAGCGCGGGTTCGGGTACCTTGCGCCGGCGTTGGAGCAGGACGCCGAGTGCGGCGACGGCGATGAGGATCGAGGATGCGCTCTGGATGACCTGGCCGCCGATGACGATCGCGGCGCCGGCGATCGCGCCGGCGGCGGCGGCGGTCGCGGCCTTGATGAAGCCCCGCAGTCGGGGGTGTTGTTCGTGGCGGCGGATGAAGGAGCCGGGGACGACGACGAACAGGTAGACGGGGAGGAACACGGCGGCCGTCGCGACGATTGCGCCGGTGATGCCGTAGACGAGGTAGCCGGCGAACGTCGCCATGATCACGACCGGTCCGGGGCTGATGAGTCCCATCGCGACGGCGTCGAGGAACTGCTGCTCGGTGAGCCAGTGGTGGTCGGTGACGAGCCCTTGGTGCAGGAACGGAACGATCGCCAGCCCCGAGCCGAAGGTGAAGGCACCGGCCTTGATGAAGAACAGGCCCATCGCACCGACCGACGCGCCCGATCCCGTCCACGCGAAGCCCTGGACGGCGGCGATGATTCCGGTCGGAGACAGACTCGCAGCGCTGCTGCTGGTCCGCTTGGGCACCCCGCCGCCGTAGTGCACCGCGCCAAATGCGCCGGCGAGCACGAACAGCCAGACGATCTCGGCGCCGGCGATCGCGGTCGCTGCGCAGAGGATCGTCGCGATGACCCAGAGGATGGGGTCGCGTTTGTTGGTGGAGCGCGCGAGTTTGGTCGCGGCGATCACGATGATCGCGAGCACCGCCGGCCCGACGCCGAGGAAGATGGCGTGAACCGCGCCGAGCCCCTGGTAGTGGGCGTAGGGGATCGCGACGGCGGTGACGATCACAAACGGCGGTAGCACGAACGGCGCGACGACGGCGAGGGCTCCGAGTGCGCCGGACTGGAGGTAGCCCAGCCACATCGCGACCTGCGCGGCCAGCGGACCGGGCATCGTCTGCGCGACGGCGAGGGCCTGTTGGAACTCGGCCTCGGTGTACCACCCACGGTCCTCGACGAGATCGCGCTGCATGTAGCCGACCAGCGCGATCGGGCCGCCGAACCCCGACGCGCCGAGCTTGAAGAAGTAGCGAACGAGACCACCCAGCGTCCTGTCAGTCCGCTCGGCAGAACCGATGGTGTCAGCGGACGGCGTGGTCATGCCGGATCGCGGCCGAGAAGCGTGCTGCGCTTGAGGTACGCATAGAGGCCGTCGTACAGCACGCCGCTCACCGCCAGCAGATCGTCGTCGTCGCGGTGGACAATGCCGAGCCCACGGATGAGCACGTCGAGGCCCATGGCCTCGGGCGCGTCGTAGCGCTCGTCGTCAAGGTCAGCTTCGTGCACGATTCGCGCGATCGCCCAGAGCCCGGCGTCCTCGAGCTGGTAGTGACGCAGGAACGTCTCGAAGGAGCAGTCGCCGTCGTGGTGAGAAAGCTCTACGCCGCGCATGTCGAACGCAGTCGCATCCGCCGGCACCTCGTCGGGGTCATCGACGAACACGAATTGCGCGGCAGGATCGATGAACCGCGCGATCAGCCAGGCACACGCGGTGCGATCGACATGCAGCCGCGCGCGCGTCGCCCACCTCAAGCCGGTGTCTCCTCGAGCGTCGTCGCGAGCCGGTCGGTCGCTGCGAGTGCCTCCTCGCGCTCGGGCGCCGGGAAGTAGTCGCGACGGCGGATGCGGCGCAGCTCGCGCCGCAGCCGCGCGAGGGTGCGCTTGCGCGAGCCGGACTCCTGGTCTGCGGCCGCGCGGGCCGCATCGGTGACGGTCGCGTAGTCCTTGGCGACATCGGCGCGCATGCGCCGCGCGAGTGCGCGCTCGTCTGCCGCGGAGCCCGGTTGCGCGAGCCAGATCGACGCCTCGCCACCGGCGCCGACGACGTCATCGGCGAGCCACTCGAGCTGCTCGCGCGTGCGACTGTCGCACGGAAGCGCGACGAGTCCATCGAGCAGCTGGACCGCCCCGAGACGTCGCAGCGTTCGCCACAGCGCGATCCGTGGCGTCGACGGCTCCCTCGGCAATCGATACGCCAGCAGCACCCACGTCCCTGGCTGCTCGGTATTTAACTGTGCAACCACGGTTGCAGCTACCATACCGGCACTGGATGCGCTCAGACCTGGGTACGCAAAGCCAAGGGGGGTTGTGACGTGATCTCGTGGCAGACAATCTTGTTCGGCGCCGCCCTGACGCTGGTGCTGGTTGCCGCGGCACAGCAGTTCATCGCGCGCCGCAGCCCCGTGACCGTGATGTGCGCGGCCGCCGCGAGCGCGGCTGGCGCGATCGTCTGGAACGCGATCCTGCACAACGTCGGCGGCCACGGGTTCTTCGTCGACGCACCGATCGTGGTGTTCCCGATCAGCTGGCAGGACACCGGCTCCGGGGTCTTCGCGCTCGCGGCGACCAGCGTCGCGCTCGGACTCGGGCCCGAGCGGCGCTCAACCGCCGCAACCACGACACGGCTCGCCCTGCTCGCATCCGCCATCACGCTCGCCGTCGACATCTACCTCTATTGACCGGCTGGCCTGGACGCGTCGGCGTGGTCATCTCAGCCGCTGCGCCTCGGTCGTCGTACGCATCTCTTCCCAGGGCGGCGGCTTCGCGCGGTCCTGTAGGCGAGCCTCGACGGGGGATCTTGGTTGGAAGACGTCAGACCGCCGCGATGTCGCGGGTGGCGCGCTCGGCGAGCGTGAGCACGAGCGAGCGCGGGAGCAGGCGGGTGCCCGCGGCGGTGAGCCGGTTGCGCCAGCCGGGGACGACGAGGGATCGATGGTCCTCGAGAGCCCGCAGCGCGGCGGCGACGACGGCGTCGGCCGTGAGCTCCTGGCCGATCGCGGCTTGACGGGAGCCCAGCACGTCGAAGAAGGGGGTCCGGACGGGACCGGGGCAGAGCGCCAGGACGTGGACGCCGCGCCCGCGGAGCTCCGCCGCGAGGGCCTGGCTGAACGACAGCACGAAGGCCTTGGTGGCGCCGTACACGGCGAGATAGGGGGCGGGCTGGAAGCCGCCGAGGGAGGAGACGTTGACGATTGTCCCGGTGCCCCGGGCGACCATCCCGGGCAGCAGGGCGTGGGTCAGGTCGACCACGGTGGCGACGTTGACCATGATCTGCTCGTGGTCGCGCTCGGCGGGGATCGCGTCGAAGCGGCCCTGCGTGGCGAAGCCGGCGTTGTTGACGAGGATGTCGACCTCGCGTCCGAGCTCTTGCAGCTCTTGCAGGCGACGCGCCACCGCCTGCGCCGCGTGCTCGCGCGAGAGGTCTTCGGCGATGGCCTCGACCCGGACTCCGTGGGCCTCGTGCAGGCGCGCCGCCGTTTCGCGCAGGCGCTGATCCGAGCGCGCGACCAGCACCAGATCAACCTGACGCTGGGCGAGCGCGTGGGCGAACGCCGCGCCGATTCCCGAGGACGCGCCGGTGACGAGCGCGGTCTGGCCGGTGAGGCTCATGCGCTCTCTCCACGCGCGCCGTCCGCGGGGGGCGGGGAACACGCACGCCGCGCGAGGAACGCGATCTGCGCGGCGATGGCGCGGTCGAAGCCCGCGCCCTCGTAGACGGTGTAGTGACCGCCGGGGAGCCGGAGCAGCTCGCCCCGGGGCGAGCGGCGGGCAGCGTCCGCTGCGGGCGTGGGCGGGGCGGCCGTGTCGTCGTCGCAGACGACCGCAAGCAGCGGGCAGGCGGTGTGCTCGGCACGGCGTGCCGGTCGGTGGAAGCCGGCCCGCAGGGCAAAGCGTAGGAGGTGCCCCACAACACGATCCGCGCGACGCCGGGCAGTGCGCGGGCGAACGCGATGGCCGCGTGCCAGTCCTCCTGCTGGGCGGCGATGTCAACGACCTGGCGGGGCCCGCCGGTGCTCTCCCCGAAGCCCCGGTGGTCGAAGGCGACGACGTCGTGCCCTGCCGCGGCGAAACGGCGGGCGAAACGATGGAGCCCGACCTCCTTGATCGCGCCGAGCCCGTGTCCCATCACCACGCAGGTGGTGCTGGTCCGAGGTCCGTAGTGCCAGGCTGCGCACTCCGCGTCCCCGGATGCGAACCGCGTCGCGCGCCGATGGGCGACGGGGGGAGGCCCGGGACGTCGCCCGGCCACCATGTCATTGCACTGCGTCCCGGTCTCCAGCATCTCGGCTCCCTCGCTCTGTCGCAACTTCAGGCTGCGTTACCGTGAGGTACCACGAGGTTCGGGGCGAGCGCAACCCGGAGTTGCGTTAGACTCCGTCCTTATCGCCAGGCCGCGGGCCCAGACACCGTCACCCGCGGTCCGCCCGCGGCCCGGCGGGCGCAGTGCGCGCGTACGCACCGCCGTCCTCCAGGCGACCCTCGAGGAGCTTGCCGAAACGGGCTACGCCGCGCTCAGCCTCGAAAGCGTCGCCCGGCGCGCCGGCGTCCACAAGACCAGCCTCTACCGCCGCTGGGGGACCCGTGACAGCCTCGTGCTCGACGCAATCCTCGAGCGAGCCGGCCAGTGGGTTCCGATCCCCGACACCGGATCGGTGCGGCGAGACCTCCTCGAGCTGGCCCGCGCGATCATCGCCAACGTCTCCACACCCGAGATGGAGGCCGTCATCCGCGCCTTCGTCGCCGAGGCGCCCCGCGAGTCGGCCCTCGCCTCCCGCGGGCGCGAATTCTGGGCCGCCCGGTTCGCCGCCGACCGCCAGATCGTTCAGCGCGGCATCGACCGCGGCGAGCTTCCCGCCGACACCGATCCCGACCTCGTCATCGAAGCGCTGCTCGGCCCGCTCTACCTCCGACTGCTGGTGACCGGACAGCCCCTCGAGATGGCCTTCGTGGAGCGTGTCGTCGACCTGCTGCTGGCCGGCCTGCGCGCCGGCGACCCGGCCTGACGAGACTCCTCCGGCGGCTGCGGGCCGCGCGGGATCAGCGGCGGCGCGGCTTCGGGTTCCACGCCGCCATCGCGGCGAGCAGGACGCCGATGACGGCCAGCACCACGGCCGGCACCGTCCAGCCGGCCACGACGGCCACAACGGCGCCGCCGAGGTAGAGGATGACGAAGAGCAGGTAGGAGCGCCGGCGCTCGCCGGAGGTGCGCTCCGTCCACGCCCGCCGTCCCGGCATGGCGCCTCAGTACAGCGCGGACGCGAGACGGCGCCGGTAGTCCCGCGTGCGCGGGTCCTCCGGGCCGAGCTCGTCGAGGATGCCGACCACGACGCGACGGACGTCGTCCTGGGCGCCATCCGCGGTGGGGAGCGCCTCGAGGAGGGTGTCGAGGGCGGCCTCGTGGTTCCCGTCGTCCCAAGCCGACCAGGCGGCGCCGAGGTCGAGGGTGCCGCGGTGCTCCAGGGCGATGCGGGCGCGCAGGCCCTCGGCCGCGAAGGAGCCGGGAACCTCGCGCAGGAGGGCGTCGGCGCCGTCGACCTTGCCGCGGTCGAGCAGGAGGCGGGCGAGGGGGACGGCGGCGTCGGCACGGCTGGGCTCGAGCTCGACGGCCCGGCGCAGGGAGGCCTCGTCACCGGCGGCCACGAGGCCGTCGACCTCGGAGGGGACGAGCGCGTCGAGGAAGCGCTCGACCGAGGCCGGGGGCTGGGCGCCGGTGAACTCGGAGACGACTGCGCCGTCCCGGAAGGCCTTGACGGCGGGGATCCCCTGGATCCGGAACGTCTGGGAGAGGCCCGGGTTCGCCTCCGTGTCGACCTTCGCCAGCACGAGCTGGCCCTCGCGCTTGGCCGCGCCGGCCTCGAGCACGGGCCCGAGCTGGCGGCACGGGGCGCACCACTCCGCCCAGAAGTCCACGACGACGGGCAGCGTGGCCGAGCGGTCGAGGACCTCGGCCTGGAAGGTCTGTTCGGTGACGTCGATGACCATGTCCGATCTAGGGTACGGCGCTCATGGCGGCGCGGCTGGCGGTCGAGGAGGCGGGGGATGGTCCCCCCGTCGTCGTCCTGGTGCACGGCCTCACCGCGACGCGCCGCTACGTGGTCATGGGCTCGAAGCTGCTCGAGCGCTCGGGGCATCGGGTCATCGCCTACGACGCGCGCGGTCACGGCGATTCCGAGCCCGGGGATACGTACGATTACGGTGCGCTCACGGCGGATCTCGTCGAGGTCCTCGATGGGGCGGGGATCGACCACGCCGTGCTGGCAGGCGCCTCCATGGGCGCCCACACCGCGCTGCGGCTGGCGCTCGAGGCGCCCGACCGGGTCCGCGCGCTCGTCCTCGTCACCCCCGGGCACGACCCGGACACCCTGGGGGATCCGGACCGCCTCGCGCGGTGGGACGCCCTGGCCCGGGGGCTGCGCGAGGGCGGCGTGGAGGGGTTCGTCGCCGCCTACGGCGAGCCCGCCGTCCCGCCCGCGCTGCGCGACACCGTCCTCACCGTCCTGCGCCAGCGCCTCGTCCGCCACGCGCACCCCGAGGCGGTGGCCGACGCCCTCGAGCAGGTCCCGCGCTCCGCGCCCTTCGCCCGCCTCGATGACCTGACGGCGATCAGCGTGCCCACGGTCATCGTCGGCTCCCGCGACGAGGCCGATCCCGACCACCCGCTCGCCCTCGCCGAGGCCTACGCCGCCGCGATCCCCGGCACCCGGCTCGTCGTCGAGGACGAGGGGAAGTCCCCGCTGGCCTGGCAGGGCGGCCAGCTCTCCCGGGTCATCGCCGAGGCCGCGGCCGCGTGAGCCGCGTCGCCCTCGCGACCTGTGCCGCCCTGCCCGGAGGGCCGGACGACGAGACCTCACTCGCGCCCGCGCTGGCCGCCCGGGGGGTCCAGGCCGCGTGGCGCGTGTGGGACGACCCTGGGTTCGACTGGGCCGCGGAGGACCTCGTCCTCATCCGCTCGACCTGGGACTACGTCGACCGCCGCGAGCAGTTCGTCGCGTGGGCGGACCGGGTCGGCACCGCGCTGCTCAACCCGCCGGAGCTCGTGGCCTGGAGCACCGACAAGGCCTCTATCTAGGTCGGGGCTGCCCGTTCGCGGTCGTGCGCGGGTGGGCGTTTGGCCAGCGCCTCTACGGGCGCGCGTCGTGGCCGTGGTCGCTGAGCTGGGCATCGAACCAGTCGTGCAGCGCGTTGCGCACGGTTCGGTCGGTGGTCGTGTAGCGCAACTGCGCGCCGGTGGGGAGGGGGGCGTAGCTGATCTCGATCTGCGAGGCGTGCGTGCGCAGGATGTCGAGCCCGGGCATGCGCATTCCGTGGGTGGCCATTGGATCGCTGAAGTCACCGCGTGAGAACAGGCGCTGCTCCTTGCGGAGGTGGTCGCGGATGAGCGGGAGCTGGGCGCGATCCCCCGCGCGCTGTGTGGCGACGGACTCGACGCCGCCGCTGGCGGTCTTGGCGAAGGTGTGCGTCGTGCGGTTGAGGTCGAAGGGCATGACCCGCTGGCCGCGAGCGCGGACATCGGCCTGACGATCGCTCACGGCCGTGGTGCTGCCGCAGCCCGCGCCAAGGAACGCACTTGCGGCGGCGAGGGCCGCGGCGTGAGACCACCTGGTCGACATTGACATTTGGGTTACTCCTGGTCGTGTTCGCTGAGGTGTGCGAGGAGGCGCAAGGTCTCGACGACGACGGCGCGCTCGTCGCTCGGGATCGCGGCGACGAGCCGTTCGAACTTCTCGGTGCGCGCGGCGATGGTCGCGCGCGCGATCTCGCGGCCCGCGTCGGTCAACCGCAGACGCACCGCGCGGCGGTCACGCGCGTCGCGCTCGCGCTGCAGCCAGTGCTTGTGCTCGAGCTGGGAGACGAGCCGCGAGACGGTGCTCTTCTGCAGCCGCAGCCTCTGCGCAAGCTCGTTCTGCGTAAGCAACGCCTCGCCGTCGAGCTCAAGGAGCGCATGCGCCTCGGAGATCGGGACCGGCTGGCCGCACGGCGTGCGCTCGGGCTGATGAAGGCCGAAAGCCCGGACAAGGCCAATAAACGCACGCTGGAACTCGGCTGCGGTGGCGGTCGGGGGTGGGGCGCTGACCGACATGGTTCGAGCATACGACTAGCAGTTGCACGATGCAACCATTAGCCGGATATGGTTCGCCGGACGCCCCGCGGGGTGTGCTGGTGACCCTCACCGGCGCCCCGGGTCCGCCCACGCGAGACCTTCCGCCCGTCCCGATCCTCCTCCTCGCCGGCGCCCGCGACCTGTCCACCCCCTGGCCTAGGCGCGCCAGGAGGCCGCCCGGGCGCCGCGGGGCCGGCTCGTCGTCCTCCCCCGCTCCGCCCCCCCGGGCGCGGCGGATCACGCGAGCATCCCTGCACGGACGGTGAGGCGCGCCGCCCGTCGTCAGGCGATGGGCTGCGCGACGACCCGTCCGAGGCAGGCGGTGCACAGCCGCCGGCCATCCACATCGGTCAGCTTGGGCTCCTGGGTCTCCTCACCGCACTCCGCGCAGGGAACCGATGGGTGGATCTGCCGCTTGGGCTCCGGCGGGGAGTCCACGTCGCTCACCTCGAAGATCTCGCCGGGATCGGTCTCGAGGATGCGGTCGGACTCGCGGTGGTGAAGCTCCCACAGCCGGGCCTCCTCGTCGACGGACGCCTCGCCCGCCAGGACCTTGGCGAAGAGCCGAGAGTGCTCGGGATCGCGCCGCCAGGCCCCCGGCTTGGCGGAGATCCGCACGGCCCGGCCGCTCTTCCGTCCGGAGAACGTGTAGGCGTTCTTGCCGTGGTCACGATGTATGAGGTTGCCCCTGCCCACGGTGCAGCCGGTCATGAACTGGATCGCGTCGACCGCGCACATGTCGGTCTCCACCACGGCGACCAGCGCGTCGTCCGTGTCGTCGGGCCCGAATTCGTCGAGGGCGATCTGCGCCGCCTGGATCCCCATCGCCAGGCCGGGGCACATGTGCCCGTGGAAGTCGACCAGACGGTCACGCATCTGCCTGTCGATCATCTGCCTCGTCCCTTCGTGGGGTCGCCGGTGAGGGTCGCGTTTCACCCTCGGGAAAGTGGCACGCGACCCAGTGCAAGGGTACTCGCTCGACGAGGGGAGGGGCAACCGAACGGCAGACGTCCTGAGCCTTCCAGCACCGCGTGTGAAAGCGGCAGCCGGGGGGCGGGTGGGCCGGGCTGGGCAGCTCGCCCGCGAGGATCCGGGGGCGCCGCGCCCGCTCGCGGGGGGGATCGGGGAGCGGGACGGCCGACAGCAGCGCCACCGTGTAGGGATGGCGGGGAGTCGCGTACAGGTGGTCGGTCGGCGCCAGCTCGACGATCTGGCCCAGGTACATCACGGCAACCTTGTCGGCCACGTCGCGCACCACCGAGAGGTCGTGGGAGACGATCACGTAGGAGAGGCCCAGCTCGTCCTGCAGGCCGGCCAGGAGGTCGAGGATCTGGCCCCGGATCGACACGTCGAGCGACGAGACCGGCTCGTCGCAGAAGACCAGCTTCGGGCGCGTGGCCAGCGCCCGGGCGATGGCCACGCGCTGGCGCTCGCCGCCGGAGAGCTCGCGCGGAAACCGGGCAGCGTGCTCAGGGCGGAGGCTTACCTGCTCCAGCAGCTCGCCGATCCGCTCACGCCCGCGGGGCATCCGGTGGATCTCCAGGGGCTCGGCGACGATCTGGCGCACCCTGAGGCGGGGGTTGAGCGAGGCGAACGGATCCTGGAAGACGATCTGCATGTCGCGTCGCAGCGTCCGCAGCTCCTCGCGCCCGGCCGCGCGCACGTCGCGCCCGAGGCAGAGGACGTCGCCGCGATCGGGCTCCACGAGCCGCAGGATCGCCCTGATCGCCGTCGACTTCCCGCACCCCGACTCACCGACCACGCCCAGCGTCTCGCGCTCGTAGACGACGAAGCTCAGCGCGTCGACCGCCTGGACGCGACCCACCTCGCGCCGCAGGAGGCGGCCGGCCGTGACCCCGAAGTGCTTGGTCAGGTCCTGCACCCGCAGCAGCTCCGGGCGGTCCGCGGCCGTGTGCTCTCCCGGGATCCGCTCAGGAGAGGCGCTCCGCGCCGGCGTCACGTGGCCGGCGCCTGGGAGCGTCGCGGGCGCGAGCGGGGCCGGTCGAGCCGACTCACCGACGCCAGCAGCGACCGGGTGTGGGGATGGGTCGGCTGGGCGAAGAGGGTGTCCACGTCGGCGCACTCGACCACCCGCCCGGCGTGCATCACCGCCACCTGCTCGGCGAAGCCGGCGACCACCGCGAGGTCGTGCGTGATCAGGACGACCGCGGTGCCGTGGTCGTCGGTCAGCTTCCGGATCAGGTCGAGGATCTGCGCCTGGATCGTCACGTCGAGCGCGGTCGTCGGCTCGTCGGCGATCAGCAGGTCGGGCTCGCAGCAGAGCGCCAGGGCGATTCCGACCCGCTGGCGCATGCCTCCCGAGAGCTCGTGCGGGTAGGCGCCGAAGCGCTCGCGCGCAGCCGGGATCCCGACGTCGCCGAGCAGCGCGACGGCCCGCTCACGCGACTCGCGCTTGCTCACCCGCCGGTGCAGGGCGATCGTCTCCGCCAGCTGGTCGCCCACGCGGATCACCGGATTCAAGGACGAGAGGGGGTCCTGGAAGATCATGGCGATCCGCGCGCCGCGCACCCCGCGGTACTCGCGCTCGGACAGCCGCCGGAGGTTCTCGTCGTGCAACCAGATCTCGCCGGCTTCGATGCGCCCGGGCGATTCCACGAGCCCCATGATCGACAGCGCCGTGACCGTCTTGCCCGAGCCCGACCCGCCGACGATCCCGAAGCGTTGGCCGGCCCGGACCTCGAAGGAGACCCCGTCGAGGGCGGTGACCGCTGCCTCTCCGTCCGGGCCGAAGCGGGCGGTGAGCCCTCGCACCTCCAGTAGCGCGCGCCCGGTCACGGCCCCTGGACTCCCCCCGTCAGCCCGGCGCCGGAGCGGGGCGCGTCAAGCGCTCCGGTCGGCGCCGCTGCGGCGGGCCCGGGCGGCCGGGTCACGCGTGCGACCCCCGCCGCGCTGCGCACCTGGTTGAGCCCGTCGCCGGCCAGGTTGAAGCCCAGGATGGTGAAGGCCAGCGCCGCCCCCGGGAGCACGTAGAGCCACCAGGCGACTCCCAGGTACTGCTGTGCCCCGGCGAGCATCTGCCCCCACGAGACGACGTTGGCGTCGGCGAGGCCCAGAAAGGCGAGCCCGGCCTCGACGAGCATCGCCACGCCCGCCTGGAACGACGCGTTGACTATCACCGGCGCCAGGACCCCCGGCAGGACATGGCGACGGAGGATCCGCAGCCGACCGGCGCCCAGCGCCCGTGCCGCCGTGACGAACTCGCGCTCGCGGAGCGCGGCGGACTCCGCCCGGGCCAGGCGCGCCGTGAACGGCCAGAAGATGACGTTGAGGACGGCGATCAGCAGGAGCAGGCTGGGTCCGAACAGCGCCCCGGCGACCAGCGCCAGGAGAAACGCGGGCATGATCTGGAAGAGCTCGGTGGCCTTGAGGATGAGCTCGTCGAGGAAGCGGCCGGCGTAGCCCGACACCAGCCCCATGGCGGTCCCGAAGACGGTCGCCGGCACGACCGCGCCGACCGCGACCAGCAACGAGGTGCCCGCCCCGTGCAGGAGGCGGTCGAGGACGTCGCGCCCCAGCTCGTCGGTCCCCAGCGGGTGGGCCCCGGAGGGCGCGGTCAGGATCGCCTGACTGGGGGCGAACGGGTCGCCGGCCACCAGCGCGCCCGCGAGCGCCGCCGCGCCGGCCGCGCCGACCATGAGCAGCCCGGCGACCAGGCGTGGACTGCGCCAGAGCCGGCGCGCGCCACGCCTCACCGGGGGCGGACCCGCGGATCGAGGGCCAGGTAGAGGAGGTCGGCGACGAGGTTCGCCGTCGCCACCAGGAAGGCGGAGAACAGCAGCAGACCGACGAGGGTGAGGTTGTCGCGGCCGAGCACCGAGTCGAGCAGCAGGCTCCCGAGCCCCGGCCAGGTGAAGACGCTCTCGACCAGGACCGTCCCGGTCAGGACGAGGCCGAGCTCGGCGGTGACCACGGTCACGACCGGTCGCAGCGCGTTGGGCAGGGCGTGGCGGAAGAGCAGCCTTCGCTCGGGGATCCCGCGCGCCCGCGCGACACGGATGTAGTCCTCCGCGAGCACGTCGATCATCGCCGAGCGGGTGATGCGGACGATGAGCCCCAGCATGAGCAGGCTGAGCACGCCGGCGGGAAGGATGAGGTGCTTGATGGCGTCGAGCGCGGCGGCGAGGCCTCCGAGCGCCGCGCCCGGCGAGCTCAATCCACCGGTCGGTAGCCAGCCGAGGCGGATCGCCAGCAGCCCGACGAGGATCTGGCCCACCCAGAACAGCGGTAACGATGACACCGTCAGCGAGGCGACGGAGATGGCGGTGTCGGTGCGCGTGCGCCGGCGCGCGGCAGCGATCACCCCGAGGATCACCCCGCCGACCGTGGCGATCAGCAGGGCGCTGCCGAACAGCAGCAGGGTCGCCGGCAGCCGCTGGAGGATGACGTCGAGGACCGGCCGGCCCTGGACGGCGGAGAACCCGAGATCCCCGCGGAATACCGACCCCAGGTAGACGCCGATCTGCTCGACCAGGGGCTTGTCCAGCCCGAGCTCGTGACGCAGGTCCGCGACGTACCGGGCGTCGGCGCCGCCCTGCCCGGCGAGGGCCTGGGCGGTATCGCCCGGGGCGAGGTGGATGAGCCCGAACGTCACGATCACGACGAGAACGAGCAGGACGAGCGTTCCGGCTATCCGCCGGGCGAGGTACCGCAGCATCTGGCCCGGATCGTCCCTGAGGCATTCAGCCGGCGGGAGTGGCCGTGCCCGACGTCGAGAACGCGGTGCGTCCGAAGTAGTACGGGGACTTCGCGCCCGCCTGGTCGAATCCGGCGTACTTGCCGCTCCATGCCCACGGCCCGATCGCGTCGACCAGGAAGAACTGTGGCTGGTCACGCACGAGGATCCGCTGGATCTGCGCGTAGAGCGCGACCCGCTTGGACATGTCGGGCTCCCGCGCGGCCCGGGCGTAGAGCTTGTCCACCTTCGGGTTGCAGTAGTTCGAGCCGTTACTGAACGGGACCGGGGCGATGTTGTTACAGGTGTAGAGCCCGCGCGAGCCGATGTCGGGATCGGCGGGGTCGGTGATCTGGCTGTAGCCCAGGTCGAAGTCCTTCTGGATGTACAGCTTGGTGACCCACCCGTTGAAGTCGAGCAGCTGGAGCTTCAGGGCGATCCCGACCTGCCCGAGCTCCTGCTTGAGCAGCGCGGCGGTGGGGGCGAACGCGGCGTCGAAGATCAGCGACGTGCGCAGGCGCACCCCGTCCTTGCCCGGCTTGAGTCCGGCCTGGTCGAGGAGGGCCCGGGCCTTGGCCGGGTCGTGCGGGAACTTCATGACGTCACTGCTGTACCACGGCTTGAAGTCGTGCGAGATCGGGCCGGTGGCCGGCGTGAACGTGCCGCCGTAGGCCGCCTTGGCGATGAAGGGCCGGTCGATGGCGGAGGCGATCGCCCGGCGGACGCGCACGTCGCCGAACGGCTTGCGACGCAGGTTGGGGATCATGCGGATCACCCGGGCGAAGCCCTGCTTTCCGCTCTGGGTGACCGTCACCCCGTCCACGCTCTTGAGCACCTTGAGGTCCGGCGGGGTGGGAAACACCATCAGCCCGATCTCCCCCGCCCGGAAGGCCTGGACGGCCTGGGGCGGCGGGATGATCCGGAAGTCGATGCGGTCGAGGTACGGCCTGCCCTTCTCGAAGTAGTGCGGGTTGCGCATCAGGGTGATGCGGTTGCCCTTGATCGCCGATCCGAACATGAACGGTCCGGTCCCCACCGGCTTGGCGTTGGCCGGGTTCTTGAGGGGATCGGTCCCCTGGAAGATGTGCTTGGGCAGGATCGCCCCGTTGTCCTCGTCGAGCCACTTGAGAAACGGGGGGTACCGGTAGGCGAGGCGGAAGACGACGGTGTCCTCGTCCGGTGTCTCGATCCGCCGGATGACGGGCTTCAGCTGCCGGGTGCGCGCGCCGAGCTTGAGCAGGATGCTCTCGTACGTGTACTTGACGTCGGCGGAGCTGAACGGCTTGCCGTCGTGCCAGCGCACGCCGTGCTGGAGGTGGAACGTGTAGGTGCGCCCGTCCTTGGAGATGTCCCAGCTGCGGGCCAGGTCCGGTTCGGGGTGGAAGTCCGTGCCGTAGAGGCGCACCAGGCCGTCGAAGATCTGGCCGGTGACGGGATGGGTGATCCCCGATGGCGTGATCGCGGGGTTCAGCGGCGACGGGTCACCCGGCAGCGCCACCACGAGCGTTCCGCCGTAGCGCGGGCTCTGGCTGCCGGCGCCCGGCCCGCCCTGCTTCGCCTGTCCGTCGCCACCCCCGGCCGGTGGGGGGGAGGACGAGGACTTGTCTCCGCCACCGCACGCGACCAGGCCGGTCACCGCGACCGTGGTCACGAAGAGGGTGACAGAGAGACGGGTGGCGGCGCGGGCGTTGACGATCAAGGATTACCTTTCGCTTGGCGGCGCGCGGACCCCTCGCCCCTCGTGTGGGTGCCGAGGATGGCGACTTTCCGGTTCGTGGTGCCATTACCATGTTCGGGGGGCGCCCACGATGGCGTTGATACCGTCGCCGCCATGCTCGATCTGCGCCGTCTGCGCGCCCTCCAGGAAGTCGCGCGGTGCGGTTCACTCTCGAACGCGGCACGCTCGCTGGACTACAGCCAGCCGGCCATCAGTCACCACATCAGACGACTCGAGGAGGAGACGGGGACTGCGCTCGTCACACGGCTTACCCGTGGCGTCGAGCTCACGGAAGCGGGCAGGCTGCTCGTCGCGCACGCTGACGACGTCTTCGCGCTGCTGGCGGCGGCCGAGGAGGGGTTGGCCGCGCTCGCCGGCCTCAGCGCGGGGCATGTTCGCGTGGTCGCCTTCCCCACCGCCGGCGCGACGCTGGTACCTAAAGCGCTGGCCCGGCTGAGAGCTCGTCACCCGTCGATCGAGGTGTCGGTGGTGGGAGGGATGCCACCTGACTCGCTCGCGCTCCTCCGTACGGGAGAGTGTGACCTGGTCGTGTCGTTCGATTATCCGGGGACCGTGACCGGCGAGCCGGCGGTGCTGCTCAAGGTTCCCCTGCTCGCCGGTCGGCTGCATGCGGTGCTCCCCGACGGGCACGAGCTGCTCGGGGAGGGGGAGCTGGACCTCGCCGCCCTCAGCGACGAGACGTGGATCGTCGGCTGCCCACGCTGCCATCGCGGACTGGTCGACGCATGTACCGCCGTCGGGTTCACGCCGGAGACGACGTTCGGCGTCGCCGATCTCAACGCCATCCAGGGCATGGTCGCCGCGGGCCTGGGGGTCGCGCTCGTGCCGGCTCTCGTGTTGGCGACGTTCCAACATCCGCAGATCGTCGCTCGCGCGCTGGCGCGGGCGCCCACCTGGGAGATATCCGCGGTGATCCCGGCCGACGGCCCCGCGCCGGCGGCCATCGCGATGCTCGAGGCGCTCCAGGCCACGACGGCTGAGCTCACCGCCGCGGCGTGAGGGAGCGCGACTGCACGCGCAGCAGCGCGCGCACGAGGGGCGGCGCCGCGAGGAGCATCACGAAGAGCCGCAGAACCTGCACGGCGAGCACGAACGTCGAGTCCGCCCCCGCCGAGACCGCGGTGGCCAGGACCGCGTAGAGGCCGCCGGGGGTGGTCGCGAGGTAGCCGTCCAGGAACGACACCCCGGCGAGCGGCGCGAGCAGCGCGCCGAGGCCGGCGCACGCGAGCAGGATCGCGGCGATCGCGGCGAGGGTGGGCAGGAGAAGGCGGCCCGCGGTGCGCACGGCCTCGGGCGTGAAGCGCAGCCCGACCTGCAGGCCGATGACCGCGAAGGCGATCTCCTGGAGTGCCCCGGGCACCACGAGGCCATCCGCCGGCCCGGCCAGCGTCAGGGCGCCCGCGACGAGGAGCGGCCCGAGCAGGCTCCCCGCCGGCAGGTGCACCGCGCGGGCGAGCGCCGCCCCGACCACGGCGGCGAGCACGGTGACGCCCACGCCGGCAAGGACGTCCCCGGACCCGCCGCCGCCGCCGGCCGTGGTCGCGTGCTCGCCCGGGAACGCGAGGGGCACGAGCAGCGGCGTGAGCAGGACGATGACGAGGACCCGCAGGTACTGCATGAGCGCGACGAGCCGGTCGTCGGCGCCGAGCTCTCCGCTCATGGCCACGATCCCGCTCGCGCCGCCGGCGATCATCCCGAGCGCCGCGGTCGGCGCGTCGACCGGCGCGA